>Ga0073929_1001178_pt1 | contig 26050 bp, 25 predicted proteins | sample DewCreD2012metaG_3_FD_76966 | JGI IMG/M metagenome (GOLD analysis project Ga0073929, IMG submission 76966) | Hot spring sediment bacterial and archeal communities from British Columbia, Canada, to study Microbial Dark Matter (Phase II) - Dewar... ... | reverse complement strand
TCAAGTCCACCGTTGTTCCTCCTGTAAAGGGTTTCATGAGGAGCATACGGGTAATGGAATTAGAAAAGATTTTCAAATGAGGCAACGAATGATTTTCAGAAAGGTTTTACGTGAGGCAAAACGATACCTTGACACCGAAATCCTTGTGGCGTATACTGTGGGCAATCAACACACGTTATTGTTTTTCACGATGACCTACCGATGCATCTGGTGTCGTTCCGTTGACACACCGCGCACCTTCACTGCGCGGGAGCGGCTGTTCGGCATGGAGGGCGAGTTCGAATATGCCGAATGCGCGGGATGCGGTTCTCTGCAAATCCTCCATCCCCCCGATGACCTGCTGCGCTACTATCCTCCCGAATATGACGCCTACAACACCCTGCCCGACAGCTACTACAAGGGGCTGCTGGGCGTCATCCGTACCTGGCGCGACCGTACGGTAGCAACGGGCAGGGGGTTGCTGGGCAGGCTGGTGCTGCTGGCGCATCCCCAGCAGGACCCGCGCGTGCGCAGTATCCGCTTGCTGAACCTTTCGCCTGACGCGCGCGTGCTGGATGTGGGATGCGGTAGCGGGTTGCTACTGCTCATCATGCATCAGGTGGGTTTCCGTCACGTGGAGGGCATTGACCCGTATTACCCCTCTGATAAACCCATCGGGGGCAAGGTTCCCGTTTACCGGCGCACTCTGAGGGAACATGTGGAGGCACACCCCCCTCCGTATGATGTGCTGATGTATCATCACGTGCTGGAACATGTGCCCGACCCTGAAGGAGAACTCACGCTGGCGAAGCAGTTACTCAAGCCCGGTGGCAGGGTGCTGGTACGCTTACCGCTGGCAGGCTCGTACCACTGGAAGCACTACGGTACCGACTGGTTCCAGCTGGACGCCCCACGCCATCTGAGCATCCCTTCCGTACAGGGACTGAAAGCTCTGGCGGAGCGATGTGGATACACAGTGGAGTATACTGGATTTGACGCCTTGCCCCTGCACCTGCATGCCAGCGAGCTGTATCGCAAAGGCATCCCCGGCAGTCAGCATCGCCCTGACATGCACACCCGCGCCCAATGGCGGGAGTTTGCCCGCCTGACCGAACACCTCAACCGCACGGGGGAGGCGGACTCAGGGGTGTTTGTGTTGAGGATGTGATTAGTTCGCCGCCTGACGCACCGATATCGGCTCGCCGATGTCTATATGTTCGCCGATTGTTTCTACCCGCTTGCCCTCTACCAGTATCCGCACCTTCTCGACGTCCGAGAACTGCGCAAGCGTCCTGCACAGACTTTCTACTATCAACGCTTCGGTGGTGGAACCGCCGGGGAAGTTCTCTACCAGCTCACGACTGAAATCCACTTCCGCCACCCCATCTTTGACGCTCACCCGCAGCAGGCGTGTGCCCTGGGGGAAGGGGGTATCGCGGGTAATCAACAAATGCTCCAGCGCGATACGCAGTGGGTCCTCGCCTTCACCGACGGGTACAGGCTTCGCTTCCCACTCGGTGCGAGTGTCTGCAAAATGCGGCACGTACACCACCACCGACGGCCTGGTGGTCACCCCGGTTGGCCTGGGGGCTAAGTGGGGGCGACGGCTGGTGTACCAGTATCCCGTTCCGAACGCCAGCACAGCCAGCAACACCACAACCAGTATCCAGCGCAATGCTCTCATGTTACAGCTGCTCCGGTATCTGCACCGGGGGAACGGTGTCCTTCTCGTCCGAGGCGGGACGAATCTCTACATCCTGTTGCGCTACCTGAGACCCCTTTTCCCCCTCGATATACGCCTTCAATCCCGCTACGATCGCCTCTGCCATCTTCTGCTGGAACTTCGGGTCCTTCAACTTCGCGCGGTCCTTATCGTTATTGATATACGCCACCTCAATCAATACCGCAGGCATCTCGCTGCGACGAAGTACCGCAAAGCCTGACTGGTAAATGGCGGTGTCTGTCTGTGCGCCGCGATTGGGCAACCCCGTTACGGCGGCGAGGTGCTTCTGTATCGCCTGAGCCAGTGCGCGTCCGTCCGGGTCAGAGGCATGGTAGTAGGTGGTGGTGCCGCTGGCGGAGTTGGGGACAGGCGTGGAATCGCAGTGGATGCTGATGAAAAAGTCCGCGCCTTTCTCGTTTGCCAGCTTGGGGCGGTCGTACAGGTCCACAGTGCTGTCGTCCTCGCGCGTCATGGTGACGGTGGCTTTCTCCTTCTGCAGTAACGCCTGCACCCTTTGGGCGATAGCCAGATTGATGTCTTTTTCGTACACGACCGAGTCCTTATCCCGTCCTACCGCCCCTTTGGACGTGCCACCATGCCCGGGGTCAATCACGATATGCTTCTCAGAGAGCTTGCCGTGCGCGTTGCGTGGACGGTTCACCGCCAGCGTGATGACCGGTTGTTGCTTATCGTACTCCACGCTCAGGCTGGCAGCGCGGGTGGTACGGACAAGTAGCGCAGAACGTACGCCCTTTTCGTCCGGAGAGAACTGCACCTCTTCGATGAGCGGATGTTTCACGCTCCAGTCGGCAGGCAAGTCGGTGCCCGGCTTTACCTGAGGCAGCTCCAGCAGGGTGCTGTAGCCCTCTTTGAGCGGGCGCAAACGCACCGGCACCTTTCGACTGAGCGTCATGCGCAGGCGCGCCCCGTCCTTGTCATGCTCCCACTCCATTCGCACCAGTTCGGCGGGAGGCGGGGGAAGCGTAGCCGGTTTGGCGGACGATGTTGCGGGGCGTGGCTTCCTGTTTTCCTCTGCGGGCGAGCTTCCCAGCGCGAGCATGGCTTCGTTTCCGCTGGCGGCGGTAGAAAGCGCATACTGGGTATTCTCGCGCAGGTCCAGCACCACGCGCACCACTCCCTCCTTGAACTGCGCCCAGCGCAAACGCTCCACGGCGGTAGGGGTATCGCCTTCTGCTTCGACGGTTTCTTGGGGCAGGGTACAGGGCGAGATGTCGATAACCACGCGCAACGGCTCGCGCAGGGTGAAGGTATGGAAGGTCACTTTGCCCGAGGCGACGATGTGTAACACGCTCTCATCCCAGCGCAATGCCTGCAGGGTCGGCAGTGGAGCGACAGACTCCGGCGCCTGTGCCAGCGTTCGCACAGCCACAAAGCCGAGAAAAATCACCGCCATCATTACGCGCCACGCCGTCGGCACCACGTCACCTCCATGCGGAGATTCTTCGCTTCGCTCAGAATGACAACTGTTTGCTGTCATGCTGAACGCAGTGAAGCATCCCTTAATTGCCCAATAGATTCTCGCTTTCGTTACCAAGTTCCTCTTTCAGCCATTCGGCGAACTCACTATTGATTTTCGGCACGTCGAGTTGCGCCATGAAGTTTGTGTAGGTGACGTGCCGGCGCACCTCTTCGGTGACCGCTTCGTACAGCTCGGGCAGCGTTTTGACGATAAGCACCGTTTCGGGTTCCTCCACGATGTCGCCTTTCCAGCGATACGCGCAGGTGATGGGGAACCAGTTGGTGCACACTGCCAGACGTTTCTCCAGCAGGGCGCGGGAAATCGCTCGCGCCTCCTCGTCGGTATTGAGGGTAATATACAGGATAACCATACGTCCTCCTCCGGGTTTTCAGTCACGACGAAGCGTCTACATACGTATAAGCGGTATGTGTCAAAGATTTTCGGCTCGCCAGGAGGTGAACCCTCCAGACAGCCAATCCCAAGGCAACCCATTGACATTTCGCGCAAAGGGTGATACTATGTAATTGCATATACACCCCTCGTGAGCGAAAGGAGCAAAATGGGATGAAACGCTTGTTTTTGCAACTCACACGGGGGGGTACTGACCGCCCTCACCCTGCTCGTTAGCCTGCCCGCCGCCACATCGCCCAGTGCCTACGCTGTATGGTGGCCAGTCGCAGGTGGCCCCCGGCAGAAAACAGTCCTGCCCAATACTTCGGAGACACCAATATGCGCTCCCTTTTGTGTTCGCATTGTGGTGCAGGCGAAGCACCCTGTCTCCTATGTGGAGAGTGATTGGAGAGAGGACACCAGCGACCATTCGTCAGGGGTTACCCACCCTCCCTTCTCACGCGTGGACCGCATCCCTGAGTGGGACCCTCCAGATGCCGAGGTGTGGCAAGGTCCCTATTACACTGTGCCTCTGCATAACAGCAAGTACGTTCTCAAGGTGACGGTGCACTTCCAGGGTACGAATCCGCCACCCCCGGCGGAGACTTGTGAGGTGAGTATCTACTTGCAGAACCTGCAAATAGATGATCTGGAAACGCCGCCCTACTTTATCTGGAAACCATCCGTGATGCCAGGAGTACCCTTTGCTGCGGTCCTGCACCATGCGCAAGAGGGTTCTGGTGTCCTCACTATGGATATATTCTCTGCTGACAACAACGAAACTCCTGTGTTCACCAACTTTTACAACATAGAGTACCCTGGGTTCTGGTTTGATACATGGTACGGTCAGCTGACAGGTGGCTCGATAGCGGAGGCGGGAATATACACATGGGGCTTATACGGAGTAGCCGGAAGCGGTTGCAATTGGGACGATGATTGCAACCGCAGCTCTGGAATATGGAGTTCCGTACCGGAGTGGTCAAGGCTAAAGTTATGTTACAGTGTGCGGAATGGCAATCCGGTCAAGGAAGCCGAATATGTGGGTGTGTCAGGCTCTGATGCAGGGTTCAGGATTTACTATCGCCTGCTCAGCGACCGCCCTGCCAGCGAGGGGAAGATAATAGTGTTCGGTCCCGATCTCGGTGACCCTATTGCCACACGTGCTCTGGGAGGTGACGACCTGAACCCAGCCGACCACATTGTGAATGTATACGTTCCCCTGTCCAGGCTTTCCCGGATCGGCAAATATCTGTTTTTGATATGCGTGAAGGACAATCATGTGGACAGAGACCGTTCTCACAGGAGGCTCTGGGCGTTGCCCCTTGCTTTGAGCTTTGAGTACAAGCAGGTGAAATTAACCGACCCGCCTCTGGTAGAGCAGGAACCCATGCTATTTCGGGGCAAGCCCCAGCCGTGTCCGGTATTAGTGAAGGGGGAGGTGTTACCTGGAGAGCAGTGGGCGAGTCCAATCATCGGATTGACCGTGGAGAAAGGGTATCTGGATGCGGATAACAAGTGGCATCCGGTAGAGGCGGAGCGGCAGGTTCCCGATTCCGAGCTGGAGGACTGGAACATCTGGTGGGACGATCAGGCGTTAGCATGGCGTTTCCGGGTGGTGTGGAAGCAGCAGTTGTCCCGCACCAAGTTCTCGCCGAACCAGGAGCGTTACCGGCTGCGGGCGTATGCGTTGTGCAATCGGTCTGAGAGTGCCACTACAGCAGACTTTCGGGTGATGAGCATGGCAAAACCGGTGAATGCTAACATCTCTTCAGACTACACCGAGACTGATCGCCCTGCTGGTGACATCCGTGTGGTAGCGTATGCGGATGAGTACTCGTCTGGGACGATGGCGGTTCCGATTGACGTGGACCCGGGCTGGGGTGGTCCCCACTTGGGGATAGACTATGGAGCGTCGGCCGGCATGACTGTGAACAGCGCAGAGGTGGGGGTATTGGAAGATAAGCCTCTTCCCATACCCCAAGATGATAAATTGGGGATTGTAACAGATGCGGATCGTGGCACGCTTTCAACCATTTACTACACTGCGCAGGAGTATCTCAGTATGGGTTACAGGGTGCGAGTACGTTGCCTGCCCACTACTGCCAGCAGGGTGGTCTTCAAAGAGTCTTATCTTGGACCTCACCGCTTGGTGAAGCACGGTATGGTCAACATCTCGCTGCGAGATCAGGATGGCAACGCGCCCGACGAGCAGTACGAGCGCGACGAGGGACCAGCGCATACTGTCACAGTGTTGTTGGCCTCAGTAACCTGCCCAAAGCTGGTGAGAATGTGGATATCTCTAGCGCCATTACGAAGGTAGGCAATTACCATGTTGCCGACCAGAGGTCCCCTCGCGAGTCCGAACAGCTTTCTCTAGGCTATGTGACATTCGAAAACGTCACTCTGTTGATGGAGTACTGGGTAGGCAGCACATGGGACCTTGTGCGGGATTGGCAGGTAACAGTTCGCGTGCCCTCTCTGAGCGGACCCCATTTACACTTTGAGGTGCGGCACAGGAATAAGGAGGATAGGGAAGTGCAACAGGAGGATAGGACATGGGTCTGGATCGATGTGGACGGGGATAATGTGATTCGTCCATGGGGACAGGTGAACCCCCATCACTATCTGGGGTTAGGTTTTGGTGAAAGATAAACGCATTCAGGAGGTACCGACCATGCGTCACCTTGTACTCATCATTGTCTGTATAGTGCTGGGTCTAATTCCCTCGCTGTGCATGCAGGAAGGCGAAGTGTCTCTTGGCAGGTTCGACACCGAACTGCTGAAGTCCTTGCCGGAAAAGGTTCCCTGCCTTCTGCCTACGTGGACAGGTTCTCCGGAAGAGGGCTTGCAGCTAACCCGAACACTCGGCTTCACCCTGTATCAGCTCGCCCCAGAGCAAAGCATTCTGGGACAAATCTGCGAAAATGCAGACACCGACCCGAACCTCATCTACCGCCAACGGTTTCCCTACCCTGAAATCAGGCCTGCCTTCACACGCCACACCACTTATGGAGAAGCAATCGCTGGCATTGTTCACCCCCCTTCGGGCATCATGGGGTACCGTCAGCGTTTTCGGTGGCGATTTCCGGGTGCCTCGCGCCTCAGGGATCTGGAATAGAGCATCGAGGTAGTGTGGCACTGGCTGCCTCCTGAGGGCTGGGGTATTGAGAATCCGGTGCCGGGTACTGCCAGGCTCAACGACCGCTACCAGGGGGCTATTCTACGAGCAAGGAAAAAAGAGGGCACGGGGTGGTTCTACGCGGTGGTCAGCTTCGACGCCCTCATTGGCGAGCGGTGGTTGACACCCTTACCTGTGTGGGAAGCATTGGAACGCCTGCAATCGCTCACAAACGAGGCGATTGTCCCTCTCTGGGAGAAGGCAGACACGTCGGGTCCGGGCGGCAGCACCAGGTTGATGTTTTCCTTTTCCATCACTCGTGACGGTAGTCGTACTTTAGTGGTAGTCGGCAATCCCGAAGACGCGGCGTATTCTCTGCTTTTCGTTTTGGATGCGAAGGGGGTTTTACTTCGCACGCGGGTGCTGCCCGGTAAGGCGCTATACGGGGCTATATCACGGGACTTTGCGGACTCGGTATTCCTCCTCAAGACGAACCGTCAAGGTGATAAACGAGGTGGCCCCTTGCTGGTGAACGGTGAAGGCGAGGTTTTAGGATGGTTTGCTAAGCACCCCGATGAAAACGTATCGCCTTCAGTTACTCTGTATTCCGACGGTCTGGCATGGGACCAGGGTGCTTGGGGCGCCTACTGGCGTTTACCGCGAGCGGGGGGAGGCAAGTAGAGCCTCGGCAGCGGTTACTAAGCTTCACTCGCCCGTGCCCTGTTTGGGGGTTAAGGAGTACGACCCCGGCGACTACCTTGCTCTGAATTACGGAGAACAATAAACGGAGGTGTCAACGATGCGTATCACCAACATCTTGTGGCTATTCACCTCTCTCTCGCTGTGGGCAGGGATGGCATGGGCAGAGCCACACCCCGTGCTGGGCAGATTTGACGTGGTGCAAAGGGAGGAGCTACTGAAGAACACACCGCCTCTCTATCCCGTCTGGGAAGGTAGCAGCCGTGATTACGAGGGGATGAAAAGGGCTTTTGCCCGGTTAGCAGGCAGGCGGATAGAGGAGCTGCGCCCACCGTCTATCCCTGTTTGCGACACCAGCGTTGCCGACATGGATGCAGTATATCAGCGGGTGTTTCCTTATCCTGAGCTCCGCTCCATACGTGCTGAAAGTGGGCCGCTCTATCCTATGCCTTTTGGTCCACCGAGGCGCAAGGCGATTGGGGTGCGGAGTGTGCGCGTGCACATGCGCTGGCAGCCGAAAACACCCTTCTTCCCAGAGATACCCATGGCGGAGGACACGGAGACGTGGGAGGAGGAGGTGTGGCGCTGGCTGCTGCCGGATGAGTTTCACAAACCTATCGACATAGGGGTGGGGGACTATATAGCAGGAAGGCACCGCTACGTTGCTACCTTTCTGGACAAGCAGCAAGGCACGGAGATTGTGGGCACGGTGGTTGCCTGTTTTGATACCACGTCAGGGCTGTGCTGGATGTCACCTGTGCCTCTGTGGGAGGCGGTGGAACAGGTGCAGGCGACCAGTGGCGAAGAGGTCAGGAAGCGGTGGGAGGAGGATCGCAAGTTTCACCAGGGGAACACGGCGGTGACGCAGGACGGCTCCCGCATCCTTGTAGTGACCAGTAGCCATAGTGCCAGGCAGATACTCCTATTCGTGTATAACGAGAAGGGCAAGGTCATCCGGACGCGGGTGCTGGATGGGGTGTATTTCATCGATCCGGGTCTTTCTCGTTACTACGCGGATAACCTTTTCGTTCTCACGTTCTCCACTGCGGACTCTGGCATCCCCCGTTACTCGGTGTTGCTGGACAAAGAGGGGGATTTTCTCTGCTGGTTTGCAGACGACCCGGCGAAAGCGGAACCCACCAATCCCTACCTGTATGGGGATCGACATGCGGTCTGCAGTCATTCGGGCAAGTGGCTAATCTACCGCCTGCCTGAGGGGAACAGAGAGAGGCAGTGAGGAGCGAAGGAGTAATCATCTCGTAGGGGCAGACACGGGGATCTGCCCCTACAGGGGTGCGTGCCCGGCGCATAGAGGGAGCAAGCCGCAGGGTCTCTCAGCATGACAAAATGGCTCGGGCGGAGCCTCGCCCTCCACACAATTGTTTGGAAGCAATACACACAGGACGCCAGCGTTCCATTGGCGAAGAAGAGAACACTCGATCTGAAAAGGTGAGAACGGATGATGCTGGTGGTAATCCTTCTGTCCTCCCTGGCGCAACCGAACATGCAGTGGTGGTGCACGCACACCCTGCACAATGTCTTTCGTGATACCCCTCCGCCTGCCGGGGTGCGCCGCGAGGTGGTGGTATCCGCCGCGCGCAATCAGCGGGTAGGGGCGCAGATAGTGGTGCGGGCGTCCGCCGCCGAGCGGGTGGAAAGTGTGGAGTGCTCCTCCCTGCGCAGGCAGGGCGGCAAGGGCACTATCCCCGTAAGCGCGTTTCGCTATGCTTTTGTGGAATATCACCGCGTGGGCAAGAACTCCACAGCCACCCCGCAGGAAGAGCTGGTGCGCAAAGCGCCCGCCGATTTTCCCGACGGCTTGCTGGAAGAAACGAGCATCGCTCTACAACCGGAGCAGAATCAGCCGGTTTACGTACAGTGGCAGATTCCTGAGAACGCTCCGGCAGGAGAATATCACGGAACGGTTACCGTGCGCCTGCAAAGCGGACGGATAGAGGTTCCGGTGCGCCTCACTGTCTACAACTTCACCTTCCCGGAGCGCACGCGCCTGAAAGTCACCGTGTGGATGAACGACGGCGAGATGGCGAAGCAGCACGGGGTAGAGTATCTGTCCGAAGGGTTCTGGCAGTTGCTGGCGCGCACCGCCCGTCTGATGCGCCGATACCATCATCACACGTGGGTTCCCTGGGGAACCAACAAAGCGATACGCGGGGCAGATGGCAAACTGCGCTTCGACTTCAGCGTGCTCGACCGCTGGGTGCAAACATACCTGGATGCCGGCTTCGAGTTCATCGAGCTGCAACATGTCGGTGGGCGCGAACACGGGCAATGGGAGGACAAAACCTTCATTGCCTATCCCCTGCGCTGTGAAAACGAGGCGACCGGACAAACCGAGTGGATTCCTCCGGAGGAGTGGCTACCGGCCCTGCAGGAGCATCTGCGTCAGAAAGGCTGGCTGGAGCGTTGCATGATACATGTGGCGGACGAGCCGATAGAGGTGAACGTCGACTCGTGGAAACAGCTTTCGGAGCGGGTCAAACGCCTTGCACCCGACCTGCGGCGCATCGATGCCATCCACGTGCCCAATCTGGAGGGCTACCTGGAGGTATGGGTCCCCCAGCTGAACTTTCTGGAGCAGTGGTTCCAGCAGTTCCAGAATGCACAGCAGCGTGGGGCAGAGCTCTGGTTCTACGTCGCCTGGGTGCCGCAAGGCAAGTATCCCAACCGGCTGATAGACTATCCGCTTATTAAAACGCGCGTCCTGCACTGGCTCAACCACTGGACGGGCACCACAGGCTTTCTGCACTGGGGTTACAACTTCTGGGGTCAACCGTTCGACGAGCAGCTGGCTCCGGGGGACAACTGGATTGTGTATCCGGGCAAGGAGGCGCCGCGCAGCAGCCTGCGGTACGAAGCCATGCGCGAGGGCATCGAGGACTACGAGTACCTGTGCCTGCTGGAAGATAAGGCGGCGCAGGTGGCGAAACGGCTCCAGTTGACCGACTTTGACCCGAAAGCGTGGGCAAAAGGCTATACCCGCCTCGTGACGCCCGGCTTTGGGGACTACACCCGTGACCCCGAAAGGCTCTACAGGGTACGCGATGCAGTAGCGCGGGCGATAGAGGCATTGCAAAACAAGACACTACCCATGATAGCGTGGTGCTCGTCGCGGAGGGACAATCAGGTGGTGATTCAGGGCGTGACCCTGCCCGGGGCGCAGGTATCCGTGGGCGACGTTCGCTCGAAAGCAGACCGCGCCGGCAGGTTTGAGGTGACGGTGAACTCCAGAGACTACCTGATACCCCTGCAGGCACAGCGTGGCAGAACACGGAATCGCCTGCCGGTTGCCGTGCCCTGACCGGCTACGCCGCTTCCAATATATCGATAGGGGGTGCATTGGAGGAGATAAACGCCTTGGCGGTCACTTCCTCCAGTGTGGTGATGCCCTGTATCGCTTTTTCGATGCCGTCTTCCGCCATCGGTATCATCCCTTTGCGCAGGGCAACCTCGTGAATCTGGCTGCTGGGAGCGTGCTGGATAGTTAGGGTGCGGATTTCATCGTCTACCACCAGAATTTCATGCACGCTGATGCGCCCGAGATAACCGCGTCCTCCACATGCCGGACAACCTGTCCCGCGGTAAAGCTTTTCCACCGGACGCCCGATTACCTGTAGCTCCGCAAGGGTGGGTTCATATTCTTGCTTGCAGTGCGGGCAAATCACTCTCAACAACCGCTGAGCCACCACTCCCACCAGCGATGAGGAGATGAGAAACGGCTCCACGCCCATATCCATCAGGCGGGGGATGGCGCCCACAGCGTCGTTCGTGTGCAGGGTAGAGAGCACCAGGTGTCCGGTCATCGCAGCGCGACAGGCGATCTCTGCTGTCTCCTGGTCGCGTATTTCACCCACCAGCACCACATCGGGGTCCTGGCGCAGGATGGCGCGCAGCTGCGCTGCGAAGGTTAGCCCCGCTTTCTCATTCACATTGGACTGGTTAATGCCTTCCAGCTCGTATTCAATCGGGTCCTCGCAGGTGATGATGTTGCGGGTCACCGACCGAATCTCACGCAGAGCGGCATACAGGGTAGTGGTCTTGCCGGAACCGGTGGGACCGGTTACCAGAATAATGCCGTTCGGCTGTTGCAGTAACCAGCGGAGCGTCATCAGGTTGCGAGGCGAGAAACCCAGTTCATCCAGACGACGGAGACTGCGGTCGCGGTCCAGCACGCGCATCACCACGCGCTCCCCGTACTGGATAGGCAGGGTGGAAACGCGCAGGTCTACCTGCCTGTTCTCCACTTTAATGGTGATACGTCCGTCCTGCGGCACGCGCCTTTCGGCAATGTCCATGTCCGCCATGACCTTGATACGTGAAATGCACGCCGCCATCAGGTTACGAGGGATATTGCGCACGTGTTGCAGTTCGCCATCGATGCGGTAGCGCACCTCCATGTGCGTACGGCGCGGTTCGAGATGGATATCGCTGGCACGCCCGTTGATTGCCTCCACCAGCAACAGGTTTACAATACGCACCACCGGCGCGTCTTCCACCGCCCGGCGAAGGTCATCCAGGTTCTCCTCCTCGCCCTCCGATAGCGAACCGACTTCGGAAATCACCTCGTCCAGCGACTCGGAACCCGTGGCGCTCGCGCTGTAATGAAAGTCGAGCACTTTGAGTAAGTCATTGGGGTTGGTGTAAACCGCTTTGACATACATGCCGGTATGACGCTGCAAAACATCGATGGCATCTACATCCAGCGGGTTCACCATCGCAACAACCAGCTTATTGTCCTCAATGCGCAAAGGTAATACTTGCAGGCTCTTTGCCAGCGTGAGGGGTACTTTGGCTACCGCCTCGGGTTGCACGCTTTCAGGAGTAACTTTCTCGTAATCTACATCGTACTGTTCTGCCCGCGCCTCCGCGATGTGGTCGGCGTTGACATAGCCCAGACGTAGCAGCACTTCCCCAATGAGCCCGCCAGTGCGCTGTTGCTCTTGCAGCGCTTCTTCCAGCTGGGCGGGGCTAATGTAGCCCAGGTCTACCAGTATTTCTCCCAGTTTACGCCGTCCGAACATGGCTTCATGTCCCTGTTAAAGTAGCACGTCAAGTGTGAATCTTCCCGTTCCCCAATGGGGAGGGTGAACTTGCTGGTGAGCCGAAACGCCCCACCCGGCCTCCCCGCACGCGGGGAGGAGCATTACGTCCCCCCGCTTGCGGGGGGACTACAGGGGGGCTAACGGCTTGGCAGGAGCCTCGCCCTTCAAACGCTTACACTGGAGGGATGACCTCGTCGCATCCTTCCAGCGTGCGCCCACACACAGGGAATCGCTTCTGCCATATTATCGGCACAAAAAGGGATGTATTGCAGTGGGTAGATGGGGTTACAATTCCCGTCGCCATTCGAGGGCGGAGATAAGCGTCGCCTGGTCGGCATAGTCCAGGTCACCGCCAACGGGCATCCCATGCGCCAGCTGCGTCACGCGGATTCCCAGCGGTTTAATCAGTCTTGAGAGGTACAACGCGGTGGCATCTCCCTCGATGGTGGGATTCATGGCGATAATCACCTCTCGAACCTGCCCCGATTGCAACCTCTGCAGCAACTCGCGGATACGCAGATGTTCCGCGCTGACGCCGTCCATCGGAGAAATAACCCCTTGCAGCACGTGATATTGCCCGCGAAACTCCTGGGTGCGTTCGATCGCCATCAGGTCGCGCACGTCCGCCACCACACACAGCACCGAGGCATCACGCGAGGGGTTACGGCAGATGGGGCACAGTTCCTCATCGGTGAAGTTGAAACAGCGTTTGCAGGTGGTGATGCGCTCTTTCACCTCCAGGATTGCCTCTGCCAGCGTGCGCGCCTCCTCTTCAGGCATACGCAGGATGTGGAACGCCATCCGCTGGGCGGATTTGGGTCCCACGCCGGGCATCTTTTCCAGCTCGCGAATCAGTTTTGCCAGAGGCTTAGCGTACTCCATCGCTCAGAACAGGTTCCCCAGGTCAAGGTTAGGCATACCGGGAAGCGAGGTCATTCGCCGGGTGGCTTCGGCGACCGCCTGCTCCCGTGCTTCGTTGACGGCGGAGACAATCAGGTCCTGCAGCATCTCCACATCGTTCGGGTCCACTACCACAGGGTTGATTTCGATGGAGATGAGTTCGCCGGTGCCGTCTACCACTGCCTTCACCACGCCACCGCCCACAGAAGATTCTATCCGCAGGTTCTTCAACTCTTCCTGCGCCTTTTGCATCTGCTGCATGGTCTGCTCTAACATCCGTTGCAGGTCGCGCGGGTTCGCGCCAAAAGGATTTCGCATTTTATCCTCCCTCAAGTTCGATGTAGCCGTTAAAGGTCTGTGCGACCTCCCGGGCGTATTGTTCACCGTTGATATCCTCTGCATCCTGCTCCTCTGCATTTGCGTGCTGGTTAGAAGGTGCGGTATTTGCTTGCAACAGCTCGCACCGCAGAGTGATCTCCCTGCCGCCAAGAATACGCGAAATGGTTTGTTCCACGAACTGTCTTCTTTTGTCAGATTGCATTTGCGAGTAGGGGAACTCTTTGTGGAATTGCAGCACCACCGTGTTTTCCCCCTCCATGCGTACCGGTCGGGCATCCCGAAGCACCTCGGCGCCGCCCCGGCTACGCTCCGCCACTCTGGCGATAATCTGTTCCCAGCGTGCCTGCACCATCTTGAGCAGTTCCAGTGTGTCGGGAGCAGGTTGCAGGGTCGCCACCGGTTCCGAAGAGGGTTTTGCGCTGCCGGTGCTCGCTTCGGGCGGAGGCGACGGTGCGGGCGCCGGTTTTATCTGCTCGGTGGAAGCAGGGGCGGTTGTCGTGGTAACGGTGTCTTTTGCTGTTGCCCTGCCGGCAGGAGATGTTGTCTCGACGACGGGTTTCACCGGTTTCTGGGCATCGGCGGTTAGCGCGCCCGGTTCGCTCTCACGTTTGATGCTGGCTATCTGCACCATCGCCATATCCAGCAACACGCGCTGCTGGGGCACGTTGCGCAGTTGCGCCTGGGCGTGTACCAGAATGTCCAGCATCCTGCTCAGCGCATCGGGAGTAAAATGCTGTGCCTGCGCTTTTAGCGCAACAAGCTGCGCCGCAGGTAAGCTTTCGTCCAGCGCACCGACGCGGGCATACAGAAGGTCGCGCACACGCTGGGCAATCGCTTCCAGAATGGTGCGCACACTGCTACCTCTGCGCAGCATTTCGTCTGCCGCCGTCAGTGCTTTTGCCACGTCACCGCGCGCGGCGGCGTTAATCACCGCGCCCACCGCCTCCTCGTCCACAATGCCCAGCACCGAGCACACGGTCTCGTAGTCCACATGCCCGCCCGCGTACGCCAGCACCTGCTCCAGCAGGCTCAGCGCGTCACGGAAGGAGCCGTCCGCAACACGAGCAATCGCCTGCACCGCCTCCGGTTCGGCGGTCAGTCCCTCGCGCTGTAGCACGGTGTTGATACGCAATATCAGGTCTTCCAGTGAGGCGCGGCGGAAGTCGAAGCGGATACAGCGCGAGCGAATGGTGATGGGCACGCGTTGCACCTCAGTGGTGGCTAACACAAACACGACGTGCGGGGGAGGCTCTTCCAGCGTTTTGAGCAGGGCGTCGAAGGCTTTGGTGGAGAGGTCATGCACCTCGTCGATAATATACACCTTGTAGCGCGCCTGCTGGGGCATGTATTGCGCGTTTTCGATAATGGTCTCGCGCACATCGTCGATACCGGTTTCGGAGGCGGCGTCCATTTCTATCACGTCCACCGCCCTGCCCTCGCGGATAGCGACACACATCGGGCACTGGTCGCAAGGGGTTGGGGTTGGTCCCTGCTCGCAGTTCAGCGCTTTCGCCAGCAGACGAGCGGTAGTGGTCTTGCCGGTGCCGCGCGGTCCGCAGAACAGATAGGCATGAGCGATTTTGCCCGTTCGGATGGCGTTTTGCAGCGTCTGCGTTACGTGCTGCTGCCCGATAACATCCTCGAACGTCTGCGAGCGGTATTTCCTGTACAGCGTGATGTGTGCCATAGTCTACAGGTTGGCGGAAAGCCATTCCTTTAATGCGTCCACCAGCCCGGGCGCGAGGGGAACCTGCGGGTTCGTCAACACGTCCTGCGTGTCGCCCGTTGGAGACACCTTGAACGCATGGGCTGTGCCGGAGATTACTTTCAACACCACCTTGCTGTTTCCTGCACCTCGCGCTTGCTGGTACAGCAGCTCGCCGTCCTGTTTGGGCGAGACCCTTTTATCCAGCTCACCGAACAGCAACAGCACAGGGATTTTCACCGCCTTTAGTCGCGCCACAGGGTTCTCGAAGTAGAACTCCTGCAGGTATGGGCGGTCGGGTAGCATGAAGTAGGGTGCCACGTCCTCGTGCAGAGGGGGCATTGGCAGGCGATAGTAGAGGGCGGCGATTGCGGTATCGAAATCCCCCAGGCGACGCTGAATCTTATCCGCCGACATGCCCTCACTGCGCCATCGCTGTTGCAGGTTCTCGCGCAGGATGATAGCAGGCGTGCGTCCGGGAGGCGCCAGACACACCAGCACCTTAGGCGGTTCCGGCATTTCACCGGCCATCGCCATACCGATTAGCGCGCCGTCTTCATAGCCCAACAAGCCTACACGTTGAGGGTCTACCTCCGCTTGCTGGCGCAGGAAGCGGTAGGCGGCGACTGCGTCGCGGGCGAGCTGTGAGAGAGAGGTTTTATCCTGCTCTTTCTCGGGGAGTTTGCTTGCGCCGATTCCGCGCTTGTCGTAACGCAGGGTGACGTAGCCCAGTTGCGCCAGTCGTTGCGCCAGCTGGCGGTAGAGGTCGGTGTTCAGCCCGTCACCGTTGCCGTTACGGTCTACCGCACCACTGCCCGGAATCATCAACAGGGCGGGAGATTTAGTGGCTCCGTCGGGAGTAGTTAGAGTACCAACCAGTACTACCCCATCGCTCTGGAAACGAACCTCGCGCTCTGCCGACCGGGCAACCGGTATCAGTGACAGCGCGAACCACAGACACAACAGCAGGCATCGTTCGATGTTCATCATCATTGGGCACACAAACGGGAAGTGATAGAGTAGCCGTGCACCTGCCGTTGATGCGCGCCTTCCGGGTGTCGACCTGCGCAGTTGACTCCGGCTGGGTAGGTCTGCGGCACACGGAGATCGTGTTGACCGTTGCTTCCTTCCGGACCTGGCGGGGTTGGCACGTCAGCCGTTGCGCAGCGCCCAACCATCAACGCCACTTACGCAGGCACTGCCCACAAGACGGCACCGCGGGCAGGAGTTCACCCCCGCTATAGCGGATTGCGGGTACAGGGCACCGCTAGCTCCCCGGCTAGCACGGCTACTCTATCACTTATTGTAACACATCGGGCGAGGCTATTCCAGCTCTGTATACTCCACAGCCTCACCCTTGCCGCTCAGCAGCTGCTCGCGCGTGAGTAGAAGATGCTTGCGCACCCGGCGCACAGGCACGGTGTAGGTCTTGCCATCTTTGTCTACGGTGGTTACCTGGTCCACACGCAGGTATCGTTTGTCCGTTAACCCCTCTCCGCGCCAGCCGATGCGGTCTTGCGTCTGCGGCGGGGCGTACAATGGGTTGAAGCGCACCGTGACCACGTAGCGCGGAGCCTTGAAGCTGTACATCATCGGGTCCTTGCTCATGTCTATTTTGCGCTTGAACTTGCCCTTGATGATGGCTATCTGCTCCTGCATGATGGTCACATCCGGCACGTCGAAGGTAAACACCTTCTGCCGCCACACTTCGCCTGCCTCTTTCTCATCGGTGGGCAGGATGGAAGATTTGTAGCCCTCATCGCGCAACACTACATCCACACGACCGGGGCGGAAGTCCACCTTCTGCATCTGCTCATCGAAGTAGTTGCCCAGGTCTACCGTGCCGGAGACCTCGATAATCTTGGGCTCTACCACGCGCACCTTTACGTCGAATTTGACGTCGATAGGCGGCTGTGTGTCCGGTGGCTGTTTCAGGTAGCGTCTGTACTGGCGAAGTTCGGTGAGAGTATAGTTGTGCTTGGCAACGTCTATCTGCACCTTCGCCATGTACTCTTTCTTGTGCTGCTGGTAGTACTGCTCATGTTTCTGCAGAATGTCCTGCCAGGTGAGCAGTGCCTGGTCAATCAATCCCGCTTTCTCCCAGGCGTGCGCCAGCATGTGTCTTCGGGCGGGTGGAATACCCGGCGAGTACTCGTCCGGGCGGTTGGGGAACTCATACGCCTTCTGGAACCACTGCACCGAGTTGTTTGCCTGCTTAATCTTGTCGTACCACATCCAGCCCATCTCGAAGTACATGTCGTACACGTCCGGGTTGTTCTCCACGCCCTCCTCCAGCAGTTTCAATGCGGCGGAGAGGTAGCGTCGGTCCGAGCGTTGCTCGGTATCGGTGAAGTTGTATCCGATATGCCACGCGCCGGTGCTGTACACGTCCAGGTTATGCGGGTCCAGCCACGTCACCAGTCGGATGATGGGCAGGATGGCGTCGTAGTTGCCCTCGTGGAAGAACGAGTCGGCACGCACCCACAGCGCACCCGCCACCACTTCGCGGAAGCCAAGCATCGTGCCGAAGATGTACTCGGTGGGCAAGCCGGTCATCTTGCCGAACAGCCCCTGCACCTTCGGCTCGAACTGCTTGCGGTGCGGGTCAATCGCGGTTTGCAGCGCCGCGCTCAGCACCCAGAGCGCGAGAACAGCCAGTATCAACTGCAGTCGTCGCATGGTTACACCTCGCGCCGGTCGAAGATAATGACCGCGATGATGAGCAGCACCGCGATATACAGGATGGCGTAGCCGATGTTCTGGATATAGTACACCCCTTCGTTGATGATGCGTGTTTCGGGGTGAATAATCTTGTTCTGGATGTTAAAGTTGCCGAACTGCGGCAACAGGTAGTGCAGTACCGCGCCGATGCCCTTCTGGATGACGGTGCGGTTTTCGCCTTTCATCAACGACTCGGTGACGCTGGAGAGCGTTCCCACGATATATACCCCCAGCGACATGAAGAAGTTGACAAAGGGGGTAAGGAACACCGAGAAGAAAATCGCCAGCGACACCAGGATGCTCATCTGGAAGAAAATCATCATGAACCCCTTCCAGAGGTCCAGAGCCTGTTTTGGGGTAGCACGCCAGGCGACCACCGCGAAGAAGACGATGCCCATGAACAGGATGTTGAACAGCATCGTCAGGATACCGCCCAGAAACTTGCCCAGCACGAACTCGTATCGCTGCACCGGCTTGGAGAGCACCGTGTAGATGGTGCGTCGCTCGATCTCGGCAGGTATCAACGAGATGCCCATCACGATACAGATGAACATCGAGGCGAGCTGGATGACGCCCAGCCCGAGGCTCTTGAGCAGGGTCAGCTCCTCGCGTGGGGAGAGGAAGCTGAACAGGGGCGACAAGATAATCAGCACCAGTGCCCCAAACAGGAACAACAACACCACACGTCGGCTCAGCGCCTCTCGCACGGTGTTGTAAGCGATTGCCGTCACCGCCGTCATTTCTTTTCAACCTCCTCAATCGTGGAAACGAAGAGTTCTTCGAGGGTGCGCCGCTGCGGGATCAGCGAGCGGATAGTCCCGTTCGCGCTGCGGATAATGTCCACCACCCTGTTCACGGAGGCGTCATCCGGTTGCTGAACCACAATGCGCCCGTCCTGTCGCTGCACGATACCGCCCGCATCGCGGATTTTGGCGATAACGCCGTCGTCCGAAACGTTCTCGGCGACGATCTCCACGCGCCCGCTGGGCAGTAGTTCGTCCAGCTTGCCCGCTTTCAGCAGCTTGCCGCGGTTCAGAATGGACACGCGGTCGCAGATGAGCTCCACTTCCAGCAGCTGGTGTGAGCTGAGGAAGACGGTCTTGCCCTGCTGCTTCAGGCGGATGATCAGGTCGCGGATTTCGATACGCGCCATCGGGTCCAGACCGGACGTTGGCTCGTCCAGGAACAGCAGCTCGGGATCGTTGATCAACGCCTGGGCGATGCCAATGCGCTGGAGCATTCCCTTCGAGTAGTTGCGCAGGGTCTTATCGCCGTCACGCGACAGTCCGACCGTATCCAGCAAGGCATCTACCTTCTTCTTGCGCTCGCTGGCGGGAATGCCGAACAGGCGGGCGTAGAAATCCAGCACCTGACGTCCGGTGAGGTACTCATAAAAGTACGGGCTTTCGGGCAGATAGGCGATCTGCCTCTTGACGCCGACATCGCCAATCGGCTTGCCGAAAATCCAGGCATCTCCCTTGGTGGGAAAGATGAGCCCGAGCAGCATTTTGATGGTTGTGGTTTTGCCCGCGCCGTTGGGTCCTAAGAAACCGAAGATTTCTCCCCTGTATACCTCCAGATGCAGATCGTCCACCGCGCGGACCATTTTACCGGTTGTTCTGTTCAGGTACTCTTTGGTTAGTCCTTCGATCTTGATGGCTGACTCCATCTTACGTGCCATGCCTCCTTTTGGTTGGCGCCCTGTGATATGGGGTTTGTCGCAAAAACCACCGTCGGATAGTATACCGAAAGCCCTGCTCGGTGTCAAACGACGCCGGTTCCTGCAGCAGGGCTCGTACAGTATATACGGAAGAAAGGGCAAAAAGGTGCCATACCTACCCCGAAGGTTTTGCGGTTTTGGGGAAAAACCCGCTTCGATACGAGCCTCAGCCGCCTTGCCAGCGCACGATCATCACCCCTCGTTCGTGAAGGAGGTGTCTTCGCCGACAGGAAAGAATATCGCTGGGCGAAGCGACAGAGGTCGCAGGAGTTTCCACCAGGTGGGAGATGGTGTCTGCATATTCATCACCAGACGTTGCTTAATCCTGACCAAACTGATATAATAAATTACAAAATCAGGAGGAGGTTCTCTGATGGCATTTGGACCCAACGAGGCAGAGCTGCGTTTTGACACTCTGGCGGTGCACGGCGGACAACAGCCGGACCCGACCACGCTGGCACGCGCAGTACCTATCTACCAGACCACGTCTTACCTTTTCACCGACGCCGACCACGCGGCGCGCCTGTTCGCTCTCGAGGAGTTCGGCAACATCTACACCCGCATCATGAACCCAACGGTAGAGGTCTTCGAGAAGCGCATGGCACTGCTGGAAGGCGGAGTCGGTGCTCTGGCAACAGCATCGGGTCAAGCTGCCGAGACGCTGGCAATCTTGACCATCCTGAAGGCGGGCGACGAACTGATTTCCGCGAACAGCCTGTACGGCGGAACGTACAACCTGTTTCGCCACACCCTGCCCAAGATGGGCATTACGGTGCGCTTTGTCGATCCGATTGACCCGAACAACTTCCGCAAAGCGCTGACTCCCAAAACCAAACTCATCTACGCCGAGATGGTGGGCAACCCCAAGCTGGACACGCTGGACGTGGAAGCGGTAGCGAATATCGCGCACGAGGCAGGCATCCCGCTGATGGTGGACAACACCATGCCTACCCCTGCGCTGATACAACCTATCAAGTGGGGAGCGGATATCGTGGTGCACTCCACCACCAAGTTCATCGGCGGGCATGGCACCTCCATCGGTGGTGTGATCGTCGATTCGGGCAAGTTCGACTGGGGCAACGGCAACTTCCCCGATTTCACCTCCCCCGATCCTTCCTATCACGGGCTGGTGCTGTGGGATTTGCCTGAGCCGCTGAAATCCATGAGCTTCATCCTGAAGGCGCGTCTGCAGATGATGCGCGACATCGGTGCGTGCATGAGTCCGTTCAACGCCTTCCTGTTCCTGCAGGGGCTGGAAACACTGCACCTGCGCATGGAGCGCCACAGCGACAACGCTATGAAGGTCGCCCACTTCCTGGAAGAACACCCCTGCGTGAGCTGGGTGAGCTATCCCGGTCTGCCCTCCCACCCCACGCACGAGACGGCGAAGAAATATCACAAGGGCGGTCGCTATGGCGCGATTATCGGCTTTGGCATTAAGGGCGGCTACGAGGCAGGCAAACAGTTCATCAACGAGCTGAAGCTATTCTCGCTGTTGGCTAATATCGGCGACGCCAAGTCGCTGGTTATCCATCCTGCATCTACCACGCATCAGCAGCTCACGCCCGAAGAGCAGCTGGAAACCGGCGTCACGCCCGACTTCATCCGCCTATCCATTGGCATCGAGGACGTAGAAGACATCATCGCCGACCTGGACCAGGCGTTGCGCAAGGCGGCGCGGGTGTGAACTTTCGCCATGCGGTCGCGTCTATAAATCAGACAAACTCCAAAATATCAAGGAGGGGTTCAAAGATGCGAACCGCATGGCACAATCGACTGGTGTGGGTACTGGGCATCGTGGTTGCTCTGGGCGCCGTGCTGGCACTGTGGCAGCGCACTCAGGCGCAGATGGAGGTGCCTCCCGCGCCGAACGACATGATGGCGATGCAACCGGGGCAGCCGCTGCCGCCACCGCCCGGTCCGGGTATGCCACCGGGGCCTCCGCCCGCAGGACAGCCATTCCCGGGGCAGCCGTTTCCCGGAATCGGTGAGCGGATTGCGCTGGGGCAGGTCGCTGTAGCAGCGAACAGCGAGTACGTGTATGTAGTGCGGGGCAATATGCTTTACCAGTTCTCGGCAAAGACACTGGAGCTGGTGAAGTCTGCCGAGTTGCCTCGCCCGCAGATTCGCCCGCGCGCCGCAGGTGCAGAGACACAACCGCAGACTCAGCCCCGCCTGCGCCGCCGTTTACAGGAGCAGGGGCAACCGCCTGCAGGGCAGCAGTAACAGGCTCCCAACCCTTTGGAGGGACGCGCTCCGTCGCGTCCCCCGCGGTCGCCTGGGTTAGATAGAGGTATCTGTACGGCTAAAGCCGTTCCCTCTCAAACGAAGCCAGCCTCCGCTGGCTCTGGAACCCTGCGAAGGCTGGGTTTAGTCTGCAAGGGCGCGGCTTTAGCCGCAGACAGTACGCGCCGCGGTGTGAGGGAGCAACCCCGATATGTTGAATCTTCTGTGCGTATCCACTTAGCACGACCATGCGGTTGCGGCAGATGTATACAGGTTCACGCCCCCTTCAATCCCTATCGGGTCCCTTGTCAAAAACCTTCCCGTCGCGGGGTCAAGGTAACGGTGTGTCAGTAAGAGCATACCATTTTCTGCGTTGGTGTGGTAGCCCCATTGCGCTTTGTAGCCGTAGGGGGCGGGGTTGGAGCAGGAAACATCCTAACGATACCGGATCAACTCCTCTACGGTCATGGAAATGTCTTTCGCTATCTGGCGCAACAGAATCGGTGAGATGTCTCTACCGGAGTGAAAGGGCACTGTGGTGCATCTGCCATCCGCGTGGCGATACTGGCGGTGGGAACCCCGCTGCCGAACCATCACGAAACCCAACTTCAGCAGGGTTGCCTCCACCTCCGACGGCTTGAGAACAGGGATGTTGCCCATCACGCCACCGTAATCACCTGCGTGCCCACAAATTCGCTCTGCGCATGCAGTTCGCCGTCCTCCTGGAGCATTTCCAACACCTCGCGCAGGTTCTGACGCAGTTCATCCAAGCTCTCTGCCTGGCTGTGAGCGCCAACGATGCCGGGTATCCAACCCACATACAGCCCCGTGTCAGGGCATTTTTCCACAATAGCGATAAAGGTTCGCATGTATTGCCTCCATCCTCAACACCTCATCTGAACAGTTCTATTGTAACTCCATTGCAGTGCAATAGGCAAGATGGATTCCCCTGTCAGAAACCTCCCCGTCGCGGGGTCAAAGTAGCGATACGTCAGTAAGAGTATACCGTTTTCTGCTTTGGTGTAGTAGCCCCATTGCGCTTTGTAACCGAAGGGCGTGAGGTTCGTGCCGGACTTCTTACCTTAGCCCAATTGCCATCGCCTTATGGCACAATGCGCAATTTGAACTCTACAGTATTGGTGATCCCTAGCCACAGACCCTCATGATATGGCATCCGAGATAAAGGGCGCGAGTCGTACCATAGCTTTACACGATAGAGCCCGGTTGGTAGAAGGATATACGTACCGCCCTTCCCTACCAATGTTAGGTATCCGCTAATAGCAAAGCCGGGGAGAAGGGTTACCTTGTAAGCCCGACGCAGGTCTACCCCTATCGCGGTAATCACTACCTGTATTGGTTCACTCAGGCGGGTAAGTGGCGTCACCCGAACTTGAAACGGAACCTCTCGAGCCCCGTTGAAACTTGCGAAAAGAGGGAGAGCCAATTGCCTCGGCTTGCTGCTGTGATTAGTCAATGTGTAGTATATTCTACACTCTCGCCCACGACGGGCCTGCCTGCTCCGGGCTTCATCCACTTGCAGAACGATTTCTGGTGCAAGCATGGTATACCTCCTTTGTTATCTATTTGGGACAAGGGGGTGCCCCTGGTTCATTGTATCCCCACTCCTCGCACGCGAATGGGAGTAACTCATCGGTATATCCACAGCTATGCACCATCTCATGAAGGATCAACTGACCTAGGCAGGGGCGGCATTGACTACGATCCCAACCGGCAGGACAAATCACGATTGAACGGCGCGGCACCGGGGGAGGTGTGTACGCACAAAGTACCCATCCCCGCCCTTCCCGACATTTCGGGTCTGTCTCATCAGCGCAGGTGATGACGATATCCTCACAGCGCTTCTTTAGGCATTTGCGTAAGGACTTGCTGGGGATCCTACCAATGCGATTGCCACAAACGTCTTGCAGGTGCTTTCTCAGCTCTTGCTCCTGTTGCTTCGAGCATTTCTTAAAGGTAGGAGCCAAACCGGGTGCGTCTGACTGCCTCACCACCCCATTGCCCACATACGCATACAGGTTCACGCCCCCCTCTGCCCCTATCGGGTCTCTGGTCAAAAACCTCCCCGTCGCAGGGTCAAGGTAACGGTGCGTCAGTAAGAGTATACCACTTTCCACGTCGGTATAGTAGCCCCACTGACCCTTGTAGCCGTAGGGGGTAGGGTTTGAGCCGGAAATCAGCTGACCCCAGGCGTCATACGCAAGGTTCGCCAGCACCGTACGACCATCGTCGTCCAGCAGATGCACCGCATTGCGCCGTGGTTCGCTCATGATACCATCTGTTCCTCATCAGGCTGCCCACCTGCTCGCTACACCGCGCATCACCTGGCGTGGGGATACACTAGCAAAATGGCAAGCCGCACTACCGAGCCATGAGAGATGCTGTCATGTACGGGCGTGTTTATCAGCAATGCGAGATGACACAGACATGATGCGACTGCCCAGCGCAACACCGCCTGACCGGATGTGCCCAGCCTCACCCCCACCAATACACCCGCTAGCGACAGCACAAAAGTGGGACCATAAAGGTGGAGTAACCAGAAAGTCACAAAAAACACTGTGGGCAGCCACGAGAGTACATAGAACGTTACCCGCAACGCCTCCCATCGAACATTCTGGTCGTAAGGGATCACCTTCATACCCAACAGAAACACCCCTGAGACGACCCCTGTTGCTGCGCAAAAGGTCGCCACCTTCAGGATAAGCAACCATATCCTTACGGCTCGTGTGTTCATCTCATCACTGTTGACGGTAGAGCGACAATTACTGGGGGGCGTTGTCCCGGGATGCAAATAGGTGGCGCATAGTCCAGACACCTAATCCAACAGTCTACATGCCCCCATAACAAGTAAACAGCTATTTCGCAAAGCCAATCACCTCTACATTCTCGGAAACATTGGAGTAAGCACCCCCGTACGCAGTTGCTCCATGGGCTGTCACCTGCGGATCTGCAGGGGGCTACCATCCAACAAGCTATCCAATCTCCTTGCTTGCATAGCCGCTCATATTCAGAACAAGCAGAGGGTGGGCGGCCACCAGGAGGGTCTATTTGCGGGGGGTGAGGATCGACAGGTACGATCGGTATTGGTGGATACAACTGCCTGCCAGACGGATCCCGCTGTATTACCACCCCATTGCCCACATACGCATACAGGTTCACGCCTCCCTCTACCCCTATCGGGTCTCTGGTCAGGAACCTTCCCGTCGTGGGGTCAAAGTAACGGTGAGTCAGTAACAGTATACCACTTTCCGCATCCGTATAGTAGCCCCATTGACCTTTGTAGCCGTAGGGGGGAGGGGAACATGAAATGAACTCCCGACTTGGATAAGGCTTGCCACGTCAGAGGGGCATTGTCAACAAGAAGCATATGTCCCCCTAGAATGCAGGCATCCTGTTTTAGTTTGATCCTATCCGCCTTACCTCGATGTTATTTCAATCGTGCACAGCTCTTTTCGCTTGTCAAAATAAAAACTGCAAACTGCATTACTTGACACCATTTCGATCCAATCTGTACCGTGCTGCAACCTATGGATCGGATGATTCCTCAGCAATTGCTCCACATCCTTCTTAGTGAGCCCCGCCCTAAATGGAACGAGGACGTTGCCGATTTGGAGCAGAACGGTTAGCTGAGCGCCGAACTTACGCTGGAAATCGCACAGGGTAAACTCTATCTTTACCACCTGTTCAGTCTCTCCACCGTACGTGATCCATGCAAATGCCCCTTGGTATAACTCACCACAGGCATCTGTAACTCCCTTGCGCTCCATCTCCTCGTGCTGGAGTTCGGGCACTATCGCCTTGCCGAGCATGTGTTCTACTTGGGAACGTCTCATCCCTATCTGTACAATATAGGAGTTACGCAGTTGACGTAAACTCCCTTTTACGAGTATCATATTAGCGCAACCTTGCCCATCTGGCAACAGGAGCGAACCGGCATGAACCCACCCAAATGCGATGACCTGGACTACATCC
>Ga0073929_1001174_pt1 | contig 26281 bp, 35 predicted proteins | sample DewCreD2012metaG_3_FD_76966 | JGI IMG/M metagenome (GOLD analysis project Ga0073929, IMG submission 76966) | Hot spring sediment bacterial and archeal communities from British Columbia, Canada, to study Microbial Dark Matter (Phase II) - Dewar... ... | reverse complement strand
GACACCGTTCCGGAGCCTGCGTGATGGCTGATAAACCCAATGCGGGAATTCCCGGGATCCACCGCTACGACAACGCCGCCGGCGGCTGGGGCGCCCTGAAGGCGGTGGCTGGGGCGCTCACCGATCAGGCGACGGTGATCGAGGGCGGCAAGACCCTGCTGCGCGCCAACCAGCCCGAGGGTTTCGACTGCCCGGGCTGCGCCTGGCCCGATCCCAAGCACACCTCGTCGTTCGAGTTCTGCGAGAACGGCGCCAAGGCCGTGGCCTGGGAGGCGACGACCAAGCGCGCCACGCCGCAGGTGTTCGCCGCCCATACCGTCACCGAGCTGAAGACCTGGAGCGATCACGCCCTGGAGGACCTGGGTCGGCTGACCGATCCGATGGCCTATGACCGGGCGACCGACCGCTACCTGCCGATCGCCTGGGACGAGGCTTTCACGCGCACCGCCGACGCCCTGCGCGCGCTGGATCACCCCGATCAGGCCGAGTTCTACGCCTCGGGCCGGGCCTCCAACGAGGCGGCGTTCCTGTTCCAGCTGCTGGGTCGGCGGGTGGGGACCAACAACTTTCCCGACTGCTCCAACATGTGCCACGAGCCGACCAGCGTCGGCCTGCCGGACTCGATCGGCATGGGCAAGGGCTCGGTGACGCTGGAAGACTTCGACCACGCCGACCTGATCCTGTGCTTTGGCCACAACCCCGGCACCAACCATCCCCGGATGATGACCACCCTGCGCGACGCCTCCAAGCGCGGCGCGACGATCCTGGCCTTCAATCCGCTGCGGGAACGCGCGCTGGAGAGGTTCGCCGCGCCACAGGATCCGATCGAGATGGCGACCCTGTCCTCGACACCGATCGCCTCGGCCTATTACCAACTGAGCGTCGGCGGCGACGCCCTGGCCGTGCAGGGCATGATGAAGGCGGTGCTGGTCCTGGACGCCAAGAGCCAGGGCACGGTGCTGGACCATACCTTCATCGCCGAGCACACCGAGGGCTTCGAGACGTTGAAGGCCACGCTCGAGGGCCTGAGCTGGGACGAGATCGAGGCGGGCTCTGGCCTGTCGCGCACCCAGATCGAGGCGGCGGCGCGGACCTATGCGAACGCCAAGGCCACCATCCTCTGTTACGGCATGGGCCTGACCCAGCACCGCAGTTCTTCAAGCACCGTTCAGCAGTTGGTCAACCTGCTGCTGCTGAAGGGCAATATCGGTCGGCCCGGGGCGGGGATCTGTCCGCTGCGGGGCCATTCCAACGTCCAGGGCGACCGCACGGTCGGGATCTGGGAGAAACCGTCGGCCGCCTTCCTGAACTCCATGGACCGGGTGTTCGCCTTCAAGTCGCCGCGCGAACACGGCCACACGGTGGTCGAGGCGATCGCGGCCATGGAAGCCGGCCAGGCCAGGCTGTTCGTCGGCCTGGGCGGCAATTTCGCCGTCGCCGCGCCCGACCCGACGCGGACCTTCGCGGCGATCCGGAAGGTCGGCCTGACGGTGCACGTCGCCACCAAGCTCAATCGCACCCACCTGCTGCACGGCGCTGAAAGCCTGCTGTTGCCCTGCCTGGGCCGCACCGAGATCGACTTGCAGGCCAGTGGTCGCCAGGCTGTGACCGTCGAGGACTCGATGTCTATGGTCCACGTCTCGCGCGGCCTGAACGCCCCGGCCTCCGAGCAGTTGAAGTCCGAACCCGCCATCATCGCCGGGATCGGCGCGGCCCTGTTCGGACCGGACGACATCGTCGACTGGCAAGGCCTGGCCGGCGACTACGACAAGATCCGCGACCTGATCGAGGCGGTCTTTCCCGACCTGTTCGCTGATTATAATGTGCGCGTCCGCCAGCCGGGCGGGTTCCGACTGCCCGTGCCGCCGTCCGACCGCGTCTGGAAGACCCCTACCGGCAAGGCCCAGTTCCTGGTCCATCGCCACGACGGCCGGGACGCGCGGCGTGGCGAGCCCGACGTGCTGCTGCTGACCACCCTGCGCAGCCACGACCAATACAACACCACCATCTATGGTCAGAACGACCGCTATCGGGGCGTTTTCGGCCGCCGCGACGTGGTCTTCGCCCATCCCGACGACATCGCCGCGCGCGGTTTAAAAGCAGGCGACCGCATCGACCTGCTGGCGGCGTTCGACGAGACAGGGCGGCGGGCCGTGCGCGGCTTCACCCTGGTGGAGCGGGACATCCCGCGCGGCTGCCTGGCCGCCTATTATCCCGAAGCCAACGTCCTGGTGGCGCTGGAAGATCACGACCAGCGCAGCGGCACGCCGGCCTACAAGTCTATTCCCGTACGCCTGGCCGCCCACGCGGGCTGAAATCTCTCTCGCCTTTACGGTTTGGTCTCCACCCGATGCCTAGGGTTGCGGCGACGTAGGGGGAGAGTTGTCCGTCGTGGACTCGCGGATCGAAGTCGAGGCCGTAAAGGTCGCCGAGCTGGGCGAGGGCGAGCGCGCGCAATGGCGTGCCCTTCGCGCGGTCCATCCGCATCTGGGCAGTCCCTATTTCGACCTGCGCTATGTCGAGGCGGCCGAGCGTGTTTCACCCGAGGGCGGGGTCGGGGTGATCCGTCGCGGCGGACGTGTCGTCGGCTTCTTTCCGTTCCAACGTCGAGGCGGCGCGCTGCAGCCGCTGGGCGCGCCGATGAGCGATTTCCACGGCCTGATCGCCGACCCGGCCGAGGGGCTGGACCTGGGTCAGATCGTGCGGGCCCTGGGCGGACGTCGATTGCGGGTCAGCGGCCTGATCGGCGCGCCGGTTCAGCCGGGACTCAGCGCTCGCCATGCGATGGTCGCCGACCTCTCGGCGGGTTTTGAAACATATCAGGCGGCGCGCGCGGCCGCCTTCCTGAAGGACAAGCGCCGGCGGATGCGGGCGCTGGAACGCGACCACGGCGTCGTCCGGTTCGATTTCGACCGACCCTCGCCGGCGCTGCTGGAACGGGTGATCTCCGAAAAGCGCGCCCAGATCCGTCGCACCCACCAGCACGACATCTTCGCCTGCGGCTGGACCGCGCGCCTTCTCCACGACCTGGACGCCGTGGCCGACGCCGACTTCGGCCTGCGTCTGGCGGTGCTGCGGGCCGGCGACGTGGTCGTGGCCGCCGAGCTGGGCCTGACCAGCGGCGATCGCCATCATCTGTGGTTTCCGATCTACGACCCTGACTACGCGCGCTATTCGCCCGGCGCCCTGATGACGCTGGAGACGCTGCGGGTCTGCGCCGAGCGCGGGATCGCCCGCGTCGATTTCGGTCCCAGCGAGGAAGCCTACAAGGAAGACTTCGCCGATCCCGCCGAGACGGCGCTGGAGGGGCTGATCACGCCCCACGCGCCGTGGGCGGCGCGTGTGGGCGATCTGCCCGGCGGTAGTCGGATGGCGGCGGCCGGCACCCGGCTGAGCCGTCGCTTTGACCGCATCGCCGCCTGCGAGCCTGGGCTGATGGGCCAGGTCAAAGGCGCCTCGTCCCTGGTCGCGGGCCTGACGATCCGCCACCGCCGCCTCACCAGGACCGTAAGCGCGGGACTGGGGCTGGGCCTGAGCCTTGGGCTCGGCTTCGCCCTGCTCGCCGAATAGAAGGAGCCCGTCATGTCCAGCCTCATCGCCGACTGGTCGGCCGATCAGAAATCCGAGTTCGGCAAGACGCCGATCACCTTCCGCCACGGCCTGGCCGAGACCGGCCTGTTCGACGATGAGCCCCTGGCCCGCCTGCTCGACGCCTATCCGGCCGAGCTCTACGACATCAACCTGTTCGACTTCGACGACGAAGGCCAAGCCACCATGCGCACCGGCGCGCGCGGCCGTCTGCCTGGGCGCGAGGTGCTGGAAGGGGTGAAGCAAGGCCGGATCTGGGTGCAACTGCGCCGGGCCGAAGCCTACTATCCGGAGCTCGGGGTGCTGATCGCCAAGGCGTTCGCCGACATCAGCCGCCAGGCGCCGGGCTTCAAGCCCGTGCAACTGAACGGCCAGTTGATCCTGTCGGCCCCCCAGGCCAAGGTGCCGTTCCACGCCGACGCCCCGGGCGTGGCGCTGTTCCACATCCGCGGCCGCAAGCGGATCTGGATCTATCCGAACGACGAGGCCCACATGCCCCAGCAGGGCATGGAGAACATCGCGCTCAAGCAGCAGACCGAGGATCTGCCGTACCACCGGGGAATGGATGACAAGGCCCAGATCTTCGACCTGGAGCCCGGCATGGCGGCGGCCTGGCCGCTGCACGCGCCCCATCGGATCGAGAACCAGGGCACGTTCAACGTCTCTTTGTCGGTGGACTATCAGACCTGGGGCTCGCGCCTGACCAACGGCGCGCACTATGCCAACGGCCTGCTGCGACGCTGGGGCGCGCCGGTCGCGCCCATGCACAAGACGCCGATGGCGGCGCGGGCGGGGCTATGGGCGGCGTCGCTGGCGCTGAAGCGGATGAGGTTGGTCGAGAACCGCATCAAGGGCTTCGAACGCAGCTTCGAACTGGGCGACGCCAAGGCTTGAGGTGAGGTCTCCGAGATTGCGGCTCAATCATGACAAGCGGGTCATGACCTCGAATTAAGTCGTTTCTCGATATGGGCGCGGCTAGCTTTCCCTCAACAACGCTTTCGTTCGAGGGAACACACCGATGCGCGCTCTTCTGCTTCTGGCCTCCGCCGCCGCTCTGGGTTTCGCCGGCGCGGCCTGCGCCGATCCGTCCGTCAAGTTCAAGGACGCCGTGGCCCGGGTCGAGGTGATCCCCGAGGCGCGGACCGACGTGAAGGTCGAGTTCCTGACCACCAACCAGAGCCTGCCGCTGAACATCCGCAAAGCCGGAAACGACGTGACGGTCGACGGCGGCCTGAAGATGAACCGCATCAACGGCTGCAACACCGTGATGGGCAAGCGCGTGGTCCATGTGCGCGGCGTCGGCGACGTGAAGTGGGAGGACATCCCGCAGGTCGTGGTCCGCGTGCCGCTGAACGCCGAGGTCGGCGCGAACGGCGCGGTGTTCGGCAATGTCGGCCGGACCGACAACCTGGAGCTCTCCAACGCCGGCTGCGGCGATTGGACCGTGGCCAACGTCAAGGGCAAGTTCGAGCTGAACCAGGCCGGGTCGGGCGACACCAAAGCTGGAAGCGCCGCCTCGGCCGAGATCAACATCGCCGGTTCGGGCGATGTGAGGACGCAGGCGATCGGCGGCGACCTGGAGATCAATATCGCCGGTTCCGGCGGGGTGACCGCCGCCAGCGTCAACGGCAAGCTCGAAGCCAACATCGCCGGCTCGGGCGACGTGACCGTCAGCGGCGGCCGCTCGCGATCGGTCGACGTCAGCATCATGGGTTCGGGGGATGTCGATTTCGGCGGCGAGGCCGACACGGTCGACGTGTCGGTGGCCGGCTCGGGCGACGTGCGCATCGCCAAGGTCAACGGATCGGTCCGCAAGTCGGTGGCTGGTTCGGGCGACGTGATCATCGGCCGCTAGGCCTATCGCCGTGCTTGGTCCTTGTTCTTCGACAAGCTCAGGATGAGGACCATTGAATAGGCCTTGGCAGTCGAAAACCTCATCCTGAGCTTGTCGAAGGACGAGGTTTTCGCTTCCCTGCAGTCCAATTCGTGGGAGCGTATCCCGCTTTGTGCTTCCCCTCGCGCCGGCTAGGCTGCTGGCAGTTTCATTGAGGGTAGGCGGCATGACTCTGCGAGCACTGGCCCTGATCGGCGTCCTTGCGCTTCCTGTCGCCGCCCAGGCCGCCGCGCCCAAGCCGCTCTATCGCGATCCGATCACCGATGGCGCCGCCGACGTCTCGATCGCGTTCGACAAGGCCCAGCGCCAATGGGTGATGTTCTACACCAACCGTCGCGCCACCTTCAAAGCGCCCGATCCTAAGGACGTCGCCTGGGTCCACGCCACGCCGATCGGCATGGCGACGTCCAGGGACGGCCTGGCCTGGACGTACAAGGGCGTGGTCAAGATCCCCGCTCAGTGCGGCGGCGAGACCCTGTGGGCGCCGGAGCTGCATGCCGAGGACGGCGTCTATCACCTGTGGCTGACCGTCGTGCCGGGGGTCTTCCACAACTGGGGCGAGAAGGGCGCGACCGCCCGGATCGTCCACCTGACCAGCCAGGACCTGAAGGGCTGGACCTGCGGCGACACGCTAGATCTGGGCTCGGATCGTGTGATCGACGCCAGCGTGGTCAAGATCGGCGACCGCTACCGCCTCTGGTACAAGGATGAGCGCAAGGGCAGCCGGATCATGGCCGTCGAAAGCCCCGATCTCGTCCACTGGACGCCGGCGGGCGACAGCCCCGTGATCGACATGGCCGCCGAGGGGCCCAAGGTGTTCCGCTTCAAGGACGCGTGGTGGATGATCGCCGACGCCTGGAAGGGTCTGGTGGTCCTGCGCTCGGATGACGCCAAGACCTGGATTCTCCAGCCGAGCCGCTTGTTGGAGCAGCCGGGCACGCAAGCCACGGACACCGCCAAGGGCCAGCACCCCGACGTGGTGGTCAGCGGGAGCAGGGCGTTCCTCTACTACTTCGTTCACCAGTCCAACGAGCCGGAGGCCAAGGCCGACCCTTACTGGGGCCAGCGGACCGTGGTGCAGGTGGCGGAGCTGAAGGAGGAGGGCGGGGTGTTGACAGTCGATCGCGAGGCGCCGGTGGCGCAGGGGTTGGTCGCGCCGAAGTGAGGCGCGCTCGCCGAACCACCCTCACGCTATATATATAAAGTGGAACGCCCCGGAGCCGAAGCTCCGGGGCGTTCCTGTATCCGCGCAGGGCGAACGGTGTCCGTGTTTAGCGGACGCCGAAGCCGAACAGGGTGTCGGCGTCGACCAGGTCGGCGCCCGAACGGTCGCGGGTCTTCAGGCTGCCGCCGAAGGTGTAGCGGAAGCCAACCTTCACGGCTTCGGCGTTGAGGTCCGCCAGGTCCTTGGACTCGGTGTGGGTGTACTTGCCGAAGGTCGACCAGCCGGTGTTGGCGAACTTGTACTCGCCGCCGACATTGACGTCCCAGATGTCGGCGTCCAGGCCGGCGTCGCCGTCCAGGTTCGAGTAGCCGGCGCCGGCGTCCAGACGGAAGTCGTCCGAGACGAAGTAGCGGGCTTCACCGCGCACGGCGTACAGGTCGGCGTCCAGGTCGTTCGACTGGCCGTAGGCGACCAGGCCGTTCAGGGTGACCTTGTCGAAGTACTTGGAGGCTTCGGCGCCGACGGCCCAGAGGGTGTCGTTCGACGGACGCGACAGGGCGGCGAAGCCGCCGACGCGCACGGTGTCGCCGGCGACCAGGGTCGTGGCGTGAGCGGCGGTCGAGGCGACGGTTTCATCGCTCAGGTCGTTGTCGCTGACCGCGACATTGCCGTTCAGGGTCACGGTCCAGGTGCCGGTCGGGATGGCGACGTTGCCATCGACCTTGAAGGACGAGCCGTCGGCGTCGACGCCGGTGGCCTTGACGTCGTTGTAGTTCACGGCGGCGCCGATCGAGCCGACGTTCTGGGCGAAGGCGGGAGCCGAGACGGCCAGCGCCAGGACGGCGGCGGCGGCAAAGAGTTGGGTCTTCATAGTGGGTAATCCCCTTACTGTGTGGCCTCGATCGGCGCCCGGTCGTTTTGGGGAGGGCCGTGCGTCCGTCGAGGCGGCGGATCTATGGAGCTTCGCCGAGGGGGACAAGGCCGAGAGGAACGGTCAGCGGCGAATTGATGCAGTTTTATGACACTTGCGGAGGCGTTGTCGGATTCCCATCGCGCACGCTCGCACGTTCATGCCCAATACCCAGCATATTGGGGTGTGTTTCACCAATCGGTGGTTTGTCGCGCCGCAATTGGGCCTTGTCCGTTAAGCGGGGCAGCGAGATCAGGCTTCGTCGGGCGCGGCATAGCTCTCTTCGTCTGGCGAGCGGGCATGCGGACGGGTGAGGGCAGGGGGGCTTTCATCCCCCTTCAAAACCCCTTCCGAACCGCTTGACGAAACCGATTCACGCACGTAAAAGCCCCCTTCTGTTGGACCGGCTGTGAGCTTTCGGGCTTAAACGCGGTTCGCGAACGACTGCCGATCGCGCCCTCCGAGGGCGAAGTTTGCAGTCACCGGCCCTAGCGGGTGACCGCCGGGGCCTATTTGTTTTGCGGACGCTGCGTTCGGATGTCTCGAAAGAGAAGTCCGAGTTGGTCTTTGAAATGGTTCGAGACGCGGGCGCAGCCCACTAGGAAACCGAGCGATATGGATCGTCAGAACATCCGCATCCGGCTCAAGGCCTTCGATCACCGCGTGTTGGATCATTCCACGCGCGAGATCGTCAACACGGCCAAGCGCACGGGTGCGACGGTACGGGGCCCGATCCCCCTGCCCACGCTTATCGAGAAATTCACGGTCAACCGCTCGCCGCACGTCGACAAGAAGTCGCGCGAGCAGTTCGAGATCCGCACGCACAAGCGCGTCCTCGACATCGTTGATCCGACTCCGCAGACCGTGGACGCGCTGATGAAGCTCGACCTCTCGGCCGGCGTCGACGTCGAAATCAAGCTGTAAGGAGGGCCGAAGCAGATGACTCTCCCCGCAAATCGTACTGGCGTGATCGCCAAGAAGCTGGGCATGACCCGCTTCTTCGATGAAACCGGACAGCACGTGCCCGTCACCGTCCTTTCGCTGGACGGCTGCCAGGTCACCGCACAGCGCACGGTCGAGAAGGACGGTTACACCGCCCTGCAACTCGGCGCCGGCGCCAAGAAGCCTAAGAACACCCCGAACGCCATGCGCGGTCACTTCGCCAAGAACTCGGTCGAGCCCAAGCGGATCGTCGCCGAATTCCGCGTGGATGAAGCCGCTCTGATCGAAGTGGGCGCGGAATTCACCGCCGACCACTACGTCGCCGGCCAGAAGGTCGACATCCAGGGCATCACCGTCGGTAAGGGTTTCGCCGGCGCCATGAAGCGCTGGAACTTCGGCGGTCTGCGCGCCACCCACGGCGTCTCGGTCTCGCACCGTTCGCACGGCTCGACGGGTAACCGCCAAGATCCGGGCCGTACGTTCCCGGGCAAGAAGATGGCCGGTCACCTGGGTCAGGAAACCGTCACCACCCTGAACGTCACCGTTTGGAAAGTGGACGTGGAGCGCGGCCTGATCCTGGTCAAGGGCGCTGTCCCTGGCTCGGAAGGCTCGTACGTCAAGGTTCGCGACGCGATCAAGAAGGCCGCTCCGGCCGACCTGCCGCGTCCGGGCGCCTTCCGCAAGGCTGGCGAGGCTCCTGCCGCCGCCGCTGAAACCCCCGCTGAGGAAGCCCCCGCGGCGACGACCGAAGAGGGCGAAGGCTAATGAAACTCGACGTCATCAAACTGGACGGCGGCAAGGCCGGCTCCGTTGATCTCGACGACGCCATCTTTGGCATCGCCGACATCCGCGGCGACATCCTGCAGCGCGTCGTGACCTGGCAGCTGGCCAAGCGCCGCTCCGGGAACCACAAGATTCAGGTCCGCAACGAGGTCTCTCGTACGGGCAAGAAGATGTACAAGCAAAAGGGCACCGGCTCGGCTCGTCACGGTTCGCGCCGTGCGGCCCAGTTCGTCGGCGGCGCCAAGGCCCACGGCCCTGTCGTCCGCAGCCACGCGTTCGATCTTCCCAAGAAGATCCGCGCCATGGCTCTGCGCCACGCCCTGTCCTCGAAGGCCAAGTCCGGCTCGATCATCGTGCTGGACACCGCCGTTCTGACCGATCCGAAGACGGCCGCCCTGCGCGCCAACTTCGACAAGATCGGCCTCAAGAACGCGCTGGTCATCGCGGGTCCGGAAGTGGACGGCAACTTCAAGCTCGCCGCCCGCAACATTCCGAACATCGACGTGCTGCCGAACGCCGGCCTGAACGTCTATGACGTGCTGCGTCGCCAAACTCTCGTCCTGACCAAGGACGCGATCGAAGCGATCTCGGCCCGTTTCGCTGAGAAGGAAGCCGCCTGATGGCCGCAACCGCCCGCCACTACGACACGATCCTGTCGCCGGTGATCACCGAGAAGGCCACTCTGCTCAGCGAGCAGAACAAGGTTGTCTTCCGCGTGTCCGCCGATGCGTCGAAGGACGAAATCGCCGCCGCAGTCGAAGAGCTGTTCAAGGTCAAGGTCACCAAGGTCAACACCATGGTCACCAAGGGCAAGACCAAGCGCTTCCGTGGCATCATCGGGCGCCGCTCCGATGTCAAAAAAGCCATCGTGACCCTGGCCGAAGGCCAGTCGATCGACATCACGACGGGGCTCTAATCAGATGGCCTTGAAGCATTACAACCCGACCAGCCCCGGCCAGCGCGGCCTGGTGCTGATCGACCGCAGCGAGCTCCACAAGGGCCGCCCGGAAAAAAAGCTGGTTGAAGGCCTGACCAAGTCGGGCGGTCGCGGCGGCAATGGCCGTATCGCGGTCCGTTTCCGCGGCGGCGGCGCCAAGCGCCTGTACCGTCTGGTCGATTTCAAGCGTCGCAAGCAGGGCGTGGCCACCGTGGTCCGTCTTGAGTACGACCCGAACCGGACCGCCTTCATCGCTCTGATCAAGTATCAGGAAGATGGCGAGCTGGCCTACATCCTGGCCCCGCAACGCCTCAAGGCCGGCGACGAAGTCGTCACCGCCGAGAAGGTCGATGTGAAGCCGGGCAACACCTCGCCGCTGCGGACCATGCCGATCGGCACGATCATCCACAACGTCGAGCTGAAGCCCGCCAAGGGTGGTCAGATCGCACGTTCGGCTGGGGCCTATGCCCAGCTGGTCGGTCGTGACGCCGGTTACGCTCAGATCCGTCTGAACTCGGGCGAGCTGCGCATGGTGCTCGACACCTGCCTGGCCACCGTCGGCGCCGTGTCGAACCCGGACCACTCGAACCAGAACCTCGGCAAGGCCGGTCGTTCGCGTCACATGGGCCGTCGTCCGCACGTCCGCGGCGTCGCCATGAACCCGGTCGACCACCCCCACGGTGGTGGTGAAGGTCGTACCTCGGGCGGTCGTCACCCGGTGACCCCGGCTGGTAAGCCGACCAAGGGCGCCAAGACCCGCGTCAACAAGGCCACGGATAAGTTCATCATCCGTTCGCGCCACAAAGCGAAAAAGGGCCGCTAAGCCATGACCCGCTCCGTCTGGAAAGGCCCGTTCGTCGACGGGTACCTCCTGAAGAAGGCCGACGCCGCTCTCGCGTCGGGCCGCAAGGACGTCATCAAGACCTGGTCGCGCCGCTCGACCATCATGCCGCAGTTCGTCGGCCTGGTGTTCGGCGTGCACAACGGTCAAAAGCACGTTCCCGTCTCCGTGTCGGAAGACATGGTCGGCATGAAGTTCGGTGAGTTCGCTCCCACCCGCAACTTCCCCGGCCACGCCGCCGACAAGAAGGCGAAGAGGAAGTAGGCCATGAGCCAAGCTAAACAACCTCGCCGCCTGCCGGCCAACGAAGCGATGTGCAAGGTCCGTACCTTGCGCACCAGCGCTCGTAAGCTGAACCTGGTCGCTCAGTCCATTCGTGGCCTGAACGTCCAGCGCGCTCTGAACGAGCTCGAATTCAGCCACAAGCGTATCGCTCAGGACGTCCGCAAGGCGCTGTATTCGGCGATCTCCAACGCCGAAAACAACCACAACCTCGACATCGACTCGCTGGTCGTCGCCGAGGCCTATGTGGGCAAGAACCTGGTGATGAAGCGCTTCTCGCCGCGTGCTCGCGGTCGGGCCACGCGCGTTGAAAAGCCGTTCTCCGAGATCACCATCGTGGTCCGCGAACTGGGTGAGGCCGCCTGATGGGTCAGAAAGTCAATCCGGTCGGGCTGCGGCTCGGCGTAAACCGTACCTGGGACAGCCGTTGGTTCGCCGACGGCGAACAGTACGGCAAGCTCCTGCACCAGGACCTCGCGGTCCGTGCGATGCTGAAGAAGCGCCTGTATCAAGCTGGCGTCTCGCGCATCATCATCGAGCGTCCGCACAAGAAGTGCCGCGTCACGATCTATGCCGCCCGTCCGGGCGTCATCATCGGCAAGAAGGGCGCTGACATCGACAAGCTCCGCAAGGACCTGTCGGTGATGACGGAAGGCGAGGTTCACCTGAACATCGTCGAAATCCGTAAGCCCGAAACCGATGCGCAGCTGGTGGCCGAGTCCATCGCCCAGCAGCTCGAGCGTCGTATCGCCTTCCGTCGCGCCATGAAGCGGTCGATCCAATCGGCCGTCCGTCTCGGCGCCAAGGGCATCCGCATCAACGTGTCGGGCCGCCTCGGCGGCGCGGAAATCGCGCGTATGGAATGGTATCGCGAAGGTCGCGTGCCGCTTCACACGCTGCGCGCCGACATCGACTACGGTTTCGCGGAAGCCAAGACCACCTACGGCATCATCGGCGTGAAGACCTGGATCTTCAAAGGCGAAGTGCTGGAGCATGACCCGATGGCGCTCGACAAGCGTCTCGCCACTGAGTCCGGCCCGGCCGGCGAAGGTGGTGGGCGCGAGCGCGGCGATCGTCCCGACCGGGGCGACCGCGGCCGTCGCGATCGGGGCTAAGGATAGAGCGCTATGCTGTCACCGAAAAAAACCAAGTATCGTAAGCAGTTCAAGGGCCGTATCCACGGCACCTCGAAGGGCGGCACCCTGCTGAACTTCGGTTCGTACGGCCTGAAGGCCGTCGAGCCGGAGCGCATCACGGCCCGTCAGATCGAAGCTGCTCGTCGCGCCATCACCCGCCAGATGAAGCGTCAAGGCCGCGTCTGGATCCGTATCTTCCCGGACGTGCCGGTCACCGGCAAGCCGGCTGAAGTCCGGATGGGTAAGGGCAAGGGCGCCGTGGACCACTGGGCCGCTCGCGTGGCTCCGGGCCGCATCATGTTCGAAATCGACGGCGTGCCGGACGATATCGCGCGCGAAGCCCTGCGCCTCGGCGCGGCCAAGCTGCCGATCCGTACCCGTGTCGTCACCCGCATCGACGCTGGTGCGGCTCTGGAGGCCGAAGCGGCATGACCAAGATCCAAGACATCCGGGGCATGACCCCTGACCAACTCGCCGAGCAGCTGCTCAACCTGAAGAAGGAGCAGTTCAACCTGCGCTTCCAGGCCGCGACCGGTCAGGTGGAAAAGACCCACCGCGTCGGCGAGATCCGCAAGGACATCGCCCGCATCAAGACCGTGCTGCGCGCCAAGGCCGCGGCTTAAGGAGAACGATATGCCCAAGCGTATCCTCGAAGGGGTTGTCGTCTCCGATAAGGGCGACAAGACCGTAGTGGTCAAGGTTGAACGGACCATCGTTCACCCGCTGCTGAAGAAGATCGTGCGTCGGTCCAAGAAGTACCACGCGCATGACGAGAGCAATGTGTACAAGACGGGCGAGATTGCTCGCATCGTTGAGTGCGCTCCGAAGTCCAAGCTGAAGACCTGGGAAGTCCTTCCCAAGGCTTCAGCTTAATCTGGAAGGTTTGAACCATGATCCAGATGCAAACTAACCTGGAAGTCGCCGACAACTCCGGCGCTCGCCGGGTCATGTGCATCAAGGTGCTGGGTGGCGCGGGTCGTCGCTACGCCAGCGTCGGTGACGTGATCGTCGTGTCCGTGAAGGAAGCCATTCCCCGCGGTCGCGTGAAGAAGGGTGACGTGCTTCGCGCCGTCGTCGTTCGGGTCAACCAAGGCATGAAGCGTAAGGACGGGTCGCTGATCCGTTTCGACAAGAACGCCGCGGTTATCGTCAACAAGCAGAGCGAGCCGGTCGGCACGCGGATCTTTGGCCCTGTTCCTCGCGAACTGCGCGCCAAGAACCACATGAAGATCATCTCCCTCGCCCCCGAGGTGCTGTAATGGCTGCCAAGATCAAGAAGGGCGACCGCGTTGTCGTCCTGACCGGCAAGGACAAGGGCAAGCAAGGCGCTGTGACCCAGGTTCTCCCCAAGGAAAACCGCGTCCTGGTGCAAGGCGTGAACCTGGTCAAGCGCCACACGAAGGCGACCCAGGCCGATCCGCAAGGCGGCATCAAGAGCAAGGAAGCGACCCTGCACGTTTCGAACGTGTCGCTGGTCGATTCCAACGGCAAGGCCACCCGCGTCGGCTTCAAGATCGAAGGCGACAAGAAGGTGCGCTTCGCCAAGACCACGGGCGAGGTGATCAATGGTTGATCAAGCTTACGAACCGCGGCTGAAGTCCGAATATCGCGCGCGCATCCGCGCCGCGATGAAGGAACAGTTCGCGTACACCAACGAGATGCAGATCCCCAAGCTGGACAAGATCGTCCTGAACATGGGTATCGGCGAAGCTGTGGCCGACTCCAAGAAGGCCCAGACCGCGCTGAAGGATCTGATGGCCATCGCCGGCCAGAAGCCGGTCGCCACGAAGGCCCGCAAGTCGATCGCCGGCTTCAAGCTGCGCGAAGGCATGGTGGTCGGCGCCAAGGTGACCCTCCGCAAGGACCGGATGTACGAATTCCTCGACCGCCTGGTCACGATCGCGCTGCCGCGCGTGAAGGACTTCCGCGGCCTGAACGGCAAGAGCTTCGACGGCCGTGGCAACTACGCCATGGGCCTGAAGGAGCACCTGGTGTTCCCGGAAATCAACTATGACCAGATCGAACAGATCTGGGGCATGGACATCATCGTCTGCACCACTGCGAAGACCGATCAGGAAGCCAAGGCTCTCCTGAAGGAATTCCAGTTCCCGTTCACGAATTAAGAGCGGGCAGGGAAACACACCATGGCCAAGAAAAGCGCCGTTAACCGTAATCTCGCGGTCAAGGCCCTCGTCAAGCAATACGCCGACAAGCGCGCCGCGCTGAAGGCGATCGCCAACGACGAAAGCCTGCCGCTGGAAGAACGCTTCGAAGCCCGCCTGAAGCTCGCGAAGCTTCCGCGCAGCTCGTCGGCTGTTCGCATTCGCAACCGTTGCGAAGTGACCGGCCGCCCGCGCGCCTATTATCGCAAGCTGAAGATGAGCCGGATTGCGCTCCGCGAGCTCGGCTCGTCGGGACAGATCCCCGGCCTCGTCAAGTCGAGCTGGTGAGGACGATCAGATGTCGATGAACGATCCCCTGAGCGATATGATCGCTCGCATCAAGAACGCCGCCACGCGCAAGCGCGCCAAGGTTGCGACGCCGGCTTCCAAGCTGCGCGCCCGCGTCCTGGACGTGCTGGCCGACGAAGGCTACATCCGCGGCTACTCGCTGGTCGAGAAGCCCGGTGCGTTCCCCGAATTCGAGATCGAGCTCAAGTATTTTGACGGTGAGCCCGTGATCGCCGAGATCAGCCGCGTGTCCAAGCCTGGCCGCCGCGTCTATTCGTCGATCAAGGACCTGAAGCCGATCAAGAACGGCCTGGGCATCTCGATCCTTTCGACGCCGAAGGGCGTCATGTCGGACTCCGCCGCACGCGACGCTAATGTCGGTGGCGAAGTCCTCTGCCGCGTCTACTAGGCGCGGGAGGGAAAGAGCATGTCACGTATCGGTAAAAAAGCCGTCGCGATCCCCTCGGGCGTGAATGTCACGATCGACGGGCAGACGGTCACGGTGAAGGGCCCCAAGGGGCAACTCGCCTGGACCATCGCCGACGAGATCGCCGTCTCGCAGGAAGGTTCCGACCTCCTGCTGGCGGCGCGCGATGAGAGCAAGCGCGCCAAGTCGATGTGGGGTCTGTCCCGCACGCTGGTCGCCAACATGGTGCAAGGCGTCACCACCGGCTTCGAGGAAACCCTCGAGCTGGTCGGCGTTGGTTACCGCGCCGCGATGAAGGGCACCGCGCTCTCCATCCAGCTCGGTTTCAGCCACGATGTGGACGTCGAGGCTCCGGCCGGCGTCACCTTCGCGGTTCCGAAGCAAACCGAAATCAAGATCGCCGGCGCTGACAAGCAGGCGGTCGGCGAGATTGCCGCGAAGATCCGCCGCATTCGTCCGCCGGAGCCCTACAAGGGCAAGGGCGTGCGTTATGCCGGCGAGAAGGTTCGCCGCAAGGAAGGCAAGAAGAAGTAAGCCATGGCGCTCTCACCTCGCGAATCCGCCGTGCGTCGTGCCCAACGCACCCGCACCCGCCTCAAGGCCCTGTCCAATGGTCGTCCGCGTTTGTCGGTCTTCCGTTCGTCCAAGAACATCTACGCCCAGGTCATCGATGATGAACGCGGCGTGACCCTGGCCTCGGCCTCCACCCTCGAGGGTGAAGGTTCGGCCAAGGGCGCGGACAAGGACGCGGCTGCCCTCGTCGGCAAGCTCGTCGCCGAACGCGCCATCGAAAAAGGCGTCAAGGACGTCGTCTTCGATCGCGGTGGCTACATCTTCCACGGACGGGTGAAAGCCCTGGCCGACGCCGCGCGCGAAGCCGGCCTGAACTTCTAAGGGAAACATCATGGCTCGTGGTGATCAACAGCGCGGAGAAGGCGGCCAAAACCGCGGCCGTCGCGACCGCAACGCCCCCGAAGAGCGGGTCGACAGCGACATCGTCGAAAAGCTCGTTCACATCAACCGCGTCGCCGCCACCGTTAAGGGCGGCCGTCGCTTCAGCTTCGCCGCTCTGATGGTCGTCGGCGACCAAAAGGGCCGCGTCGGCTTCGGTCATGGCAAGGCGCGTGAAGTGCCGGAAGCCATCCGCAAGGCGACCGAAGAAGCCAAGAAGACCATGGTTCGCGTTCCCCTGCGGGAATCGCGCACCCTGCACCACGACGGCTACGGCCGTTGGGGCGCTGGCAAGGTCATGATGCGCGCTGCCCCTCCCGGCACGGGCGTCATCGCCGGTGGTCCAATGCGCGCGGTTCTCGAAACCCTGGGCGTCCAGGACGTCGTGGCCAAGTCGACGGGTTCTTCGAACCCGTACAACATGGTGCGCGCCACGTTCGAGGCCCTGAAGGTTCAATCGTCGCCCCGCCAGATCGCCGCCAAGCGCGGCAAGAAGGTTGGCGACATTCTCGGCCGCCGCGCCGACGGAGCCTCGGCTCCGGACGCCATCGAGGGCTAAGACATGGCTACGCAAACCAAGACCGTGAAGGTTCGCCAGACCGGCAGCCCGATCCGCCGCAACGCCGTCCAGCGCGCCACGCTCACTGGCCTGGGTCTCAACAAGCTGGGTCGCGAGTCCGAGCTGGAAGACACCCCTTCGGTGCGCGGCATGATCCGCAAGGTCCAGCACCTGCTGGAAATCGTCGAGTAGTTCTGCTACGAGACGTCGAAATCGCCACCCCGGTGAAAGCCGGGGTGGTTTTCGTTTGATCGCCCGACCTCTTGTCGGGCTTCAGGCGAAGCCAAGAAGTCTACCGTTTTCAAAGCCGAGTTCGGCCGTTGGCCGGGCGCAGATCTCCAAGGAGAGGCACACATGACCAAGCTTAATGAACTGGCTCCGGCTCCCGGCTCGACCAAGGGCCGCATGCGCATCGGCCGCGGCCCGGGTTCGGGCAAGGGCAAGACCGGTGGTCGCGGCGTGAAGGGCCAGAAGGCGCGCTCGGGCGTCGCCATCGCCGGCTTCGAAGGCGGCCAGATGCCGCTGCACATGCGTATGCCTAAGCGCGGCTTCAACAACCCCTTCCGCCTCGACTTCGCCGAAGTGAACCTGTGGCGCCTGGAACAGGCCGTGGAAGCCGGCAAGTTCAAGGCCGGCGCCGAGCTGGGCGCCGCTGAACTGGTCGCCGCCGGCGTGATCCGTCGCGAACTGGACGGCGTGAAGCTGCTGGGCAAGGGCGAGATCAAGACCGCCCTGAAGCTGACCGTCTATTCGGCGACCGAAGCGGCCATCAAGGCCGTGGAAGCCGCCGGCGGTTCGGTGACCGTGACCAAGAAGGCCAAGGTTCAAGCCGAAGCCTAAGACCATAATGTCATCCCGCGCGGCGCCCCCTGGTCTGGAGCGGCGCCGCCGGGATCGCGGGGAGGGCAGGGGACACCCTGTTCGCGCCGCATTTCCCATCGGGATGACAGAATAACGAGGCTCGCCGTGACATCGCGGCGAGCCTCACCTATGTACGGCTCCGTACTCGGGCTCTGTCCGGCCCCGGCGATTCACCGCCGCCCGGACCTGGCCCGGCTTAATGCTTGGAGCGCGACCTAGCCGCCGATGCGGCGCGCGCTCTCGACGTGGGGATTTGAATGGCCTCGGCCGCCGAACAACTCGCAGCCAATATGAACTTCGGGTCCTTCCAGAAGGCCACCGAACTTCACAAGCGCATCTGGTTCACGCTCATCGCCCTGATCGTCTACCGGCTCGGCACCTATGTGCCGATCCCGGGGATCAATCCGGAAGCCTTCGCCGCCGCGTTCTCGCAGCAGTCGAAGGGCATCCTGGGCATGTTCAACATGTTCTCGGGCGGCGCCGTCGAGCGCATGGCCGTGTTCTCGCTGAACGTCATGCCCTACATCAGCGCCTCGATCATCGTGCAGCTGATGGGCTCGGTGTATCCGCCGTGGGAAAAGCTGAAGAAGGAAGGCGGCGAAGCCGGCCGCAAGACCCTCAACCAGTACACCCGCTACCTGGCCGTGGTGCTGGCCGTGGTGCAGTCGTTCTCGATCGCCGTCGGCCTGCAGAGCCAGGCCGGCATGGTGGTCGGCGGCATCGCCCCGACCTTCTTCATCATCTCCACCGTCGTGTCGCTGACCGGCGGCACCCTGTTCCTGATGTGGCTGGGCGAGCAGATCACCAGCCGCGGCGTCGGCAACGGCGTTTCGCTGATCATCTTCGCCGGCATCGTGGCGGCCCTGCCGCTGGGCGTGGTGCGGATGTTCACCCAGGTGCAGACCGGGGCGATGTCAGGGTTCGCCCTGTTCGCCGTCGCGGTGCTGGCCGTGGCCGTGATTTTCGCCATCGTCTTCATCGAGCGCTCGCAGCGCCGCCTGCTGGTCCACTATCCCAAGCGCCAGCAGGGCAACCGGATGATCGGCGGCGATACCTCGTTCATCCCGCTGAAGCTGAACACCGCCGGCGTCATCCCGCCGATCTTCGCCTCCAGCCTGCTGCTGCTGCCGACGACCGCCATGGGCTTCCTGGCCACCGCCGACCTGCCGGGCTGGCTGCAATGGCTGCCGACCATGGTCGGCGCCCTGCAGCACGGCCAGCCGCTGTTCATGGTGCTCTACGCGGCCCTGATCATCTTCTTCTCGTTCTTCTACACCTCGGTCGTGTTCAATCCCGACGAGACGGCGGAGAATCTGCGCAAGTACGGCGGCTTCATGCCGGGCATCCGTCCGGGCAAGCGGACGGCGGAGTATCTGGACTACGTCCTGACCCGCCTGACCGTGATCGGCGCGGCCTACATCACCGCGGTCTGCGTCCTGCCGGAACTGCTGATGGGCAGCCTGGGCCCGGCCAAGTTCGCCCTGGGCGGCACCTCGATCCTGATCGTCGTGACCGTGACCATGGACACGGTCGCCCAGATCCAGTCCCACCTGCTGGCTCACCAGTACGAAGGCCTGATCAAGAAATCGAAGCTGCGCGGCGCCAAGGGGCGCTAGCCCCTATCCCCCAAAAGGGAAGCCGACGCGACGTAAGGCAAGAACGCGGAAGCCGGTTTGTCACAAACCGGCTTCCGTTTTTAACGAACGCACTCTAGGTCTGAGCGGACGCGGGCGGCAGACCCGTGGAAACGCAGGAATCGCATTGATGAACTTGATCCTGTTCGGGCCGCCGGCGGCGGGCAAGGGCACTCAGGCCAAGCGCCTGGTCGAGCAGCGGGGCATGGTCCAGCTGTCGACCGGCGACATGCTGCGCGCCGCGATCGCCTCGGGCTCCGAGCTGGGCCAGAAGGTCAAGGGCGTGCTGGATCGGGGCGACCTGGTCACCGACGAGATCGTCATCGCCCTGATCGAGGATCGGCTGCCCGAGGCGGAAGCCGCCGGCGGGGCCATCTTCGACGGTTTCCCGCGCACCGTGGCCCAGGCGCAGGCCTTGGACGCCATGCTGGCCAAGCGGGGTCAGAAGATCGACTCCGTTCTCCGACTCAAGGTAGACGAGCCGGCTCTGATCGAACGGATCTCCAAACGATTCGCCGAGCAGAACCGACCCGACGACAATCCGGAAGTGTTCGTGACGCGCCTGGCGACCTACAACGCCCAGACCGCTCCGCTTCTCCCTTACTATCGTGAGCAAGGTAAGCTCACGGAACTGGACGGAATGGCCTCGGTGGAAACCGTGGCGGCCTCCATCGACGCCGCGCTTTCGGTCGTGGCTTAAGACTTCGTTGGAATCCTCTCGTTTGAGCGGATTCCGCCATTGACGGACGCGCAACTATCCCTATAACGGGGCGCTTCCGCGAAAGGGCGCGATCTGTGCGCGCCGGACTGGGTCGAAAGACCGGGCCGGGCGCGCCGTTCGCGTCTTTAGTGCGTGACTAGGAGAACATTAGACGTGGCCCGTATTGCAGGCGTCAACATCCCGACGAACAAGCGCGTTTTGATCGCGCTTCAGTACATTCATGGCATTGGCCAGAAGTCCGCTCGTGACATCGTCACGAAGGTGGGCATCGATGACGCCCGCCGGGTCAATCAGCTGACCGACGCCGAAGTGCTTTCGATCCGTGAAACGATCGACAAGGACTTCACCGTCGAGGGCGACCTGCGCCGCGAAAACTCGATGAACATCAAGCGTCTGATGGACCTGGCCTGCTACCGCGGCCTGCGTCACCGTAAGGGCCTCCCGGTCCGCGGTCAGCGCACCCACACCAATGCCCGCACCCGCAAGGGCCCGGCCAAGCCGATCGCCGGCAAGAAGAAGTAAGGCAGCCTGAACGATGGCCAAGGAACCGGCACGCGTTAAAAAGCGCGAACGCAAGAACATCACCTCGGGCGTGGCGCACGTGAACGCCTCGTTCAACAACACCATGATCACCATCACCGACGCTCAAGGGAACACGATTTCCTGGTCGAGCGCCGGCGCGATGGGCTTCAAGGGCTCGCGCAAGTCGACGCCGTACGCCGCCCAGATGGCTGCGGAAGACGCTGGCAAGAAGGCCGCCGAGCACGGTGTGAAGACCCTCGAGGTCAACGTGTCGGGTCCGGGTTCGGGCCGTGAGTCGGCCCTGCGCGCCCTTCAGGCCGCGGGCATGACCATCACGACCATCCGCGATGTGACGCCGATCCCGCACAACGGCTGCCGTCCGCCCAAGCGTCGTCGCGTCTAGTACCATTACTACCCAATTCTCCATCGCCGGCTGCGAGATTCGCGGCCGGCGAGCCGCGTTCAAGGGATCGACCACGTGATCGAAAGAAACTGGAACGAGCTGATCCGTCCTGAGAAGCCGCAAATCGAGACTGGCGCCGACGCGACCCGCAAGGCTCGCATCGTGGCTGAGCCGCTCGAACGCGGCTTCGGTGTGACGCTCGGCAACGCTCTCCGCCGCGTCCTGCTCTCCTCGCTTCAGGGCGCCGCCGTCACCGCCATCCAGATCGATGGCGTGGTGCACGAATTCTCCTCGCTCGAGGGCGTCCGCGAAGACGTCGTCGACATCGTTCTGAACATCAAGCAACTGGCCGTGCGCATGCACGCCGAAGGCCCCAAGCGCATGACCCTGCGCGCCACGGGCCCCGGCCCGGTGACCGCTGGTCAGATCGAAACCCCGGCCGACATCGAGATCCTGAACCCCGACCACGTGCTCTGCACGCTGGACGACGGCGCTTCGGTGCGCATGGAGTTCACGGTCAACACCGGCAAGGGCTACGTGCCGGCCGACAAGAACCGTCCGGAAGACGCGCCGATCGGCCTGATCGCCGTCGACGCCCTGTACTCGCCGGTCAAGCGCGTCGCCTACCGCGTCGAGCCCACCCGTCAAGGCCAGTCGCTGGACTACGACAAGCTGATCCTGGAAGTGGAAACCAACGGCGCGGTTACGCCGGTGGACGCGGTGGCCTACGCCGCCCGCATCCTGCAAGACCAGCTGCAGATCTTCATCACCTTCGAAGAGCCCAAGGCCAAGACCGCCGACGAGGCCAAGCCGGAACTGCCGTTCAACCCGGCGCTCCTGAAGAAGGTCGATGAGCTGGAACTGTCGGTCCGCTCGGCCAACTGCCTGAAGAACGACAACATCGTCTATATCGGCGACCTGATCCAGAAGACCGAAGCCGAGATGCTCCGCACCCCGAACTTCGGCCGCAAGTCCTTGAACGAAATCAAGGAAGTGTTGGCCGGCATGGGTCTGCACCTGGGCATGGACGTGCCGAACTGGCCGCCGGAAAACATCGAAGACCTGGCCAAGAAGTTCGAAGACCAGATCTAAGTAAGCGTATCGCGCCTAATCCGGGCCGCTGTTCACCCCTCGGGGATGGAGAGCGGCCTGGGCCTTTTGAAGCCGCAACAGCGGTGGAGGGCCCCGGCGCTTCGTTCTGACCCCGGCAGGGACACAGCTGGGATTGGTGACAATCAGCGCTTTTTCTTCGCGCTACAGCGGGCCACGGCCCAGGAGACACTACAATGCGTCACGGTAAAGCTCACCGTAAGCTCGGTCGTACGTCCGCTCACCGCACCGCCATGTTCGCCAACATGTCGGCCTCGCTGATCAAGCACGAGCAGATCGTCACCACCCTTCCCAAGGCCAAGGAACTGCGTCCCTTCGTCGAAAAGCTGGTCACCCTGGCCAAGCGCGGCGACCTGCACGCCCGTCGTCAGGCCATCTCGACCGTCCGCGACGTCGAGCAAGTCGGCAAGCTGTTCGCCACGATCGGTCCCCGCTACAAGGACCGTCAGGGCGGCTACATCCGCGTCCTGAAGGCCGGCTTCCGCTACGGCGACAACGCGCCGCTGGCCGTCATCGAGTTCGTCGATCGCGACGTCTCGGCCAAGGGCAAGGACTCGGGTCCGGTGTTCTCGAACGACTCGGACGACTAAGATTTTCAGCCCCGGCTGACGAAAAGGGCCTTGGAGCGATCCAGGGCCTTTTTTGCGTCTGAACCCCGGTGGCGAGTTGCCGCGGACCCGCTGTCGCCCTGATAGAGGTTTTGTTCACCTCGCAGCCCCATTGTTCGCCCGTTAGTACTCTTGGGGGGAGGGAGATGAAGATCTCCGGTGTCATGCGCGCTTTCGGCGGCGCGCTCGCGGCGGGCGTGATCCTGGCCGGCGGGGTGGCTCTGTTCGCGATTGAAGGCCTGCGGGTCGGCGGTCCGCTGTTCCGCCAGATCGTCGACAACAAGGACATCATCGCCGACATCCTGCCGCCGCCGCTCTATGTGGTCGAGGCCGACCTGGTGGCGACCAAGCTGGTGGCCCATCCCGAGACCGTGGACGCCGCCGCCGACAAGCTGGCCGCCCTGCGCAAGGACTACGACACCCGCCGCGCCTATTGGAAGACCGCGCCGATCGACCCCGAAATGCGCGAGATGCTGGTCAACCAGTCGGTCGCGCCGGCCCTGGAATTCTGGCGCGAGATCGACGAGGAGATCTTGCCCGCCGTCCGCTCCGGCGACATGGAACGCGCCCGCCAGGGCCTGTCCAGGGCCGACGCCGCCTATGAGGCTCATCGCGCCGTGATCGACAAGGTGGTGGTCATGGCCAACCAAGACGCCGCCGCGGTCGAGACGCGCGCCGCTGGCCAGACCAAGCTGGCCTTCGCCCTGCTGGCCGGGGCCGGCGTCCTGATGCTGCTGGTGGTCGGCGGCGGCATCGCCCTGATGAGCCGCCGCATCGTCAAGCCGATCCAGGCCATGACCGGCTTCATGGGCCGACTGGCGGCCGGCGACTATGACCGCGCCGTGCCCTTCGCCGGGCGCGGCGACGAGATCGGCGAGATGGCCAATTCGGTGGCCGTATTCCGCGAGGCGATCGTCTCGCGCCAAGTCGCGGAGGACCGCATCGCCGCCGAACGCGACGAAACCGAATCCGCCAAGGCTCGCCACGACGCCGAACGGCTTGCCGAGGAGGCCGGCCGCGTGCAGGTGGTCGAGGCCTTGGGCGCCGCCGTGGCGCGTCTGAAGGCCGGGGACCTGACCGCACGACTGGAGACGGCTTTCCCGGCGGCCTACGAGCGCCTGCGCGGCGACTTCAACCGGGCGATCGCCGGGCTGGAAGCGGCCATGGGCGAGGTGATCGAAGGGGCGGGCGGCTTGCGGGCCGGAGCCGGCGAGATCAGCGGCGCGATCGAAGACCTGTCGGCCCGCACCGAGCGTCAGGCCGCCAGTCTGGCCGAAACCGCCTCGGCGCTCAACGAGGTCAGCGCCAGCGTCAAGCGCACCGCCGAGGGCGCCAATGAGGCCAACGCCGCCGTGATCGACAGCCGCACGGTCGCCGACCGCTCCAGCCAGGTGGTGGGCCGCGCGGCCGAGGCCATGAGCCAGATCGAGACCTCTTCGGCCAAGGTCTCGCAGATCCTGGGCGTGATCGACGAGATCGCCTTCCAGACCAACCTTCTGGCCCTGAACGCCGGCGTCGAAGCCGCGCGGGCCGGTGACGCCGGTCGAGGCTTCGCGGTCGTGGCGCAGGAAGTGCGCGCCCTGGCCCAGCGTTCGGCCGAGGCGGCCAAGGAGATCAAGGGGCTGATCTCGGAGTCGTCCGGCCACGTGCGCTCGGGGGTAACCCTGGTCGGTGAAGCCGGCGCCGCCCTGGGCGACATCGTCGAACGGGTCGGGGCGATCGGCGGGCTGATGGACCGGATCGCCCAGTCCAGCCGCGAGCAAGCCGCCGGCCTCGCCGAGGTCGATCTGGCGGTCGGCCAGATGGATCAGGTCATCCAGCAGAACGCCGCCATGGCCGAGCAGGCCACCGCCGCCAGCCGCGGCCTGGCCGACGACGCCATTCGCCTCCAGGCCCAGGTCGAGCACTTCCAGGTCTCGACGAACGAAAACGCCTGGGCGGCCGCCTAGGGCCTGACGCTATTCCTTTGTCAGGTCCTGGCGACGGAACAGCGTCAGCGCGCCGCAGGCCAACAGGACGAACCAGACCAGCAGGAACACCAGCGCCAGGCCGGCGGGGCCCGCCTCTGGCCGGGCCTCGGCCGGGGCGGCGATGAAGGTCTTCAGGGTCCGCCCCGCATAGGCGGGGATCAGGAGGGTTTTCCAGGTCGTGGCGTGCAGGGTGGCGGCAAGGGTCGATTGCACGAACACGATCACCACGCCGCCGATCACCGCCCCCATGGTCGAACGGGCCAGGACGCCAATCAGCGCCGCGAGGCCGCCGATCAGCAGAACCTCTAGCCAGGTCACCAGCATCACCCCCGCATACTGGCCAAGGAAGGCCGGGCCAGCTCTCGGACTGACCAGGGTGGACTGGTTGGCGACAGCGCCGAACAGGCCGGCCGCCACGGCGGTGACAGCGGTCAGCAGCAGGCTCCAGGCCGCGACCTCGGCGAAGACGATCAACTTGGCGGCCAGCAGGTTGGTGCGGCTGTTGCGGGGCGTGACCAGGCGCCAGGTCTCCCAGCGATAGTCGCCGGCGAAGATCGCCGACGCGCCGATCAGCAGGAACAGGGCCGTGAACGGGCCCGAGGCGCCGGCCACCGCGCCCAGCGCCCGGTTGGCCAGGTCGGTCGTCTCGCCGGGTATGGTCCGATGCAGGACCGCGCGGGTGAACAGGTCGATCGCGATGCTGAACAGCATGGCGACCAGCGGCGCGAAGGCGAAGCCCCAGAACAGCGAGGTCCGGTCGCGGGACAGGCGGAAGCGCTCGGCGGCGATGGCGTCAGCGAGCATCACGCCGCTCCTTCGGTGGTCTTGGTCGGTTCCAAGGCGCCCAGATAGGCGCTTTCCAGGTCGCCCTCGCGCCAACGGGCCTCGGTGATCTCGACCCCGGCCTCGACCAGGGCGCGGATCAGGGCGGGGGTTTCGGCGCGCAGGACGTCGGCCAGGACGGCGTTGGGCCCGTCGGGCTCGCCCTTGTCGCCCAGCACCGCCAGGGCGGTGTCGACCGGCGAGACGGACAGGCGCAGCCGCGGCTTGCCGCCGGTCAGCGCCTCGACATCGCCCTCGGCCGCCAGCTTGCCCTTGGAGAGGATCGCCACCCGGTCGCAGACCCGGCGGACCTCGTCCAGCTGATGGCTGGCCAGGATGATGGTCACGCCCTCCTTGTCGGCCAGATCGCGGATCAGGGCGCGGATCTCCTGGATGCCGGCCGGGTCCATGCCGCTGGTCGGCTCGTCCAGGATCACCAACTCGGGGCGGGTGAAGAAGGCGGCGGCCAGGCCCAGGCGCTGCTTCATGCCCACCGAGAAGGTCCCGGCCTTGCGGTCGGTCGCGCCGCCCAGGCCCACGCGCTCAAGCCAGTAGTCGATGTCGACCGAGCCGCTCACGCCGCTTTCCAACGCCAACATCCTCAGAACGTCGCGGGCGGTCAGGTACGGCGGATAGCGCGGGGTCTCGATCATCGACCCGACCCGGCGCAGGGACGAGGCCTGACCGGCCGGAGCGCCGAACAGCCGCGCCGTGCCGCTGGTCGGCCGCACCAGCCCCAGGGCGATGCGGAACAAGGTGCTCTTG
>Ga0073929_1001149_pt1 | contig 26833 bp, 24 predicted proteins | sample DewCreD2012metaG_3_FD_76966 | JGI IMG/M metagenome (GOLD analysis project Ga0073929, IMG submission 76966) | Hot spring sediment bacterial and archeal communities from British Columbia, Canada, to study Microbial Dark Matter (Phase II) - Dewar... ... | reverse complement strand
TACCTATTTTTCTGTCTCAGGAAATGAACAGCAATGGGCCTCTCTTTTTACTAAAAAAGAATTTAGCGTTGCTTATTTTTTTAAAGTCGATAGTTATTATACTTGGTTTAGAACAGCACCTGTAGCTTTACCAAAACATGGCTGGAGTGGGGATTTTGCTTTTAATTCACAAAATTTGCTTGTAGGATATGCAGTACAGCTTGGTGGTGGTACATGGATTATTTATTGTATCAATACAACCATAAATCTAAATCAATGGTATTTTTTTGTTTTCACCTTTTCGAAAAAAGATGCTAAATGCTATTTAAATGCAACATTATACAGTAGTCCATCTGTTTCTCAAGAAGTTAATACTGTTGTACCCTATGGTACTAATGTGAGGGTTGTATCAAATACAACTTGTTGTAGTCCCCCTCCTCCGTTTCAGTGGCGAGGTACAATCGACGAAGTCCGCATCTACAATCGTGCGTTATCTGATTCTGAAATTAAAGCTTTATATGAAGCTACTAAATAATAATTTACTAATTAGCCACGAATTATAACGAATGCATAACGAATAAATATTTGAACGTCGTACATCCGCAAATATTCAATCTGAACTAAAAAACAACAAAAACCAATCTAATTAATACCGAACAACATTCTAACATTCTCTAGACTGTGAGAATATCAGTTTTGTATTTTTTGTATAATTTTTGTTTTCTTGCGTTATATTAGTGTATTATTTATCTTCATTCGTGTAATAACATTCGCATCTCGTTCGTCTTCCACCGTGTCATATTTGTCTAATAATATTCGCATTTAATTCGATTTTAGGGGTTATTCAAGAGAATTTAGTATGCACCTCTAGGAAATATTATTTCTTTTATTGTTTTTAATAAAATTTTTAAATCTAAGAAGAAATTTAAATTTTTAGTATATTCTGAATCTAATTTAATCCTTTGTTCGAAGGTTAACTCATTTCTTCCTGAAGCTTGCCATAATCCTGTTAATCCAGGTTTTATACTAAAAATTTCTTGAGGAAAATTTTTATCTATTTCATTTTCTAAATAAGGCCTTGGTCCTATAAATGACATATCTCCTTTTAAAATATTAAAAATTTGAGGTAATTCATCTAATGAATGTTTTCTTATAAATAATCCTCCTTTTATTAATCTTGGATCTGGTTTTAATTTTTTATAAAGTTCATATTCTTTTTTAAAATTTTCATCTTTTAAAATTTTTTCTAAAATTTTATCTGCATCCTTTTTCATTGTTCTTAATTTTATCATCTTAAATTTTTTCATATCCTTTCCTACTCTTTCTGTTACATAAAAAACAGGCCATCCATCAACCATTAAAATATAAATAGCTAAAATAAAAATCAGAATCAGGAAAATTGGTAAAAGTAAAATAGCAAAAATTTTATCAAAAATATCTTTAATAAAATTTTTATAAAGCATCTTTAATAATTTTGTAAATTTCTTCTGCAGATTTTTCCCAATCAATTTTTTTTATAAATTCATTTCTTTTTTCTTCAAATTCATCTTTATTCAAATTTTTTAATTTTTCTAAAGCAGATAAGAATGATTCTTCATTATTTAAATCAAAAAATATTCCTATTTCATTATAAATTTCTCTATAGACAGGAATATTAGATAAAATAACTGGAATTTTACAAGATAAGGCTTCTAAGGGAGGTAAACCGAATCCTTCTTTCAATGACGGAGATATTAATGCTAGGGCTTTATTATAAAGTTCTATTAATTCTTCATCTGAAACATTTTTATAAAAAATTATTCTATCTTCTAAATTAAATTTTTTTGCTAAATCTTTTAAATAATTATGATATTTAATAAATTTTGGATGATAACCAACAATTATCAATTTTTCTTTGATATCAAATTTTTTCCAGATCTTAATTACATAATCAACATTTTTATAAGGAAAAGTAGCATTCACAATCAAATAGAAATTTTCTTTAGGCAAATTTAAGGGTTTGAATTTTTCTTTATCAATTCCTAAATAAACAACTTTTATTTTATCTTCTTTAAGATCAAAAATCTTTATAATATCATTTTTCGTAGTATTTGATGGAGTGATTACAAATTTACAACGATTAAGTAATTTTTGTAATAAAAATTTATGATAAATATATGTATCTATTCTTCCTATGGGAACAGTTAAAGATATTAAATCGTAAATAATAGATATTTGAGGAACTTTTTTAAAAAATAAACCAAAATGAAATGGATTAAATATTAAATCTGGTTTTAATTTATTAATTGTTTCTAATAAATAAATTTGTGCCTCTAATGCTTTTGGCACCTTTGTTTTAGTTTTAAAATCCATTGGTATTACTTCTATATTATCAAAATTTATCTCATCATAGTAATTTGTAATACAATATAGTTTTTCCTCACATATATTAACAATTTCTTTTATTATATTAAAACCAGCTCTATAAATTCCACTTGTTTTTGATCCCCAATACAAAAAATTAATCAATATTTTTTTCATTTTTTAATTCCATTAAAGAAAATCCTAAAATTATTATTGATAAATATAAAATAAAAATATTTGTTAAAAAACAATCAACTATATTAGATAAAAGGACTATACTCCAAAATAATTTTAGATTAGATTTAAGGTTTAATGCTAAATATATTATTCCAAAGATAATTAAAAAACTAGCTATACCAAAATCTAACCATGTTTGCAAAATAATATTATGCGCATGAAAGCCTTTGGTATTCTCTCCAAATATTTTTACAATAGTATTATTTCTTTTTAAAATTTCTGATTGAAAAACATAAGGACCTAAACCTAAAGGATATTTTTTGATAGTTTCTATAGCACTTTTATATATCTCTTTTCTAAAGTTAAACGAGGTGATTTCGTACTGCGTTAAGGCTTTTATTGTATTTATTATTTTTTGAGAATCTTGAGAAAAAATTCGTTGAGGTTTTGCAATCTTTATAATTTTTAACCATAAATAGTGATATGTTTTTAACCAAAAAATATAAAAAAGAAAACTTAAAAAAAGAAGGCAAATTAATAAAATTAAAGCGGTATTTTTATTATATTCTCTTAATTTGTAAATCAGTATGATAGATAAAATTAAGAATACAATAAAATTATTTTTGCTTCCTGTAAGTACAAGGTTGAAAGAATTAAATATATAACTAAAAAGAAGGAGGCTAGGAGGAATTAATTTATCTTCAAAAAGAATGAAAGCAATTAGAATAAACATCAAAATAGCAAAACCATATGAATTAGGATGTCCTATTAAAGATTGCATTCTGGGATATGTGAATACCCTTTCGTTAAAAATATTTAAATACAAATTAGGAAATAAAAATAAGATTATATTAATGATACCCAAGAATATACTGAATAATAATAAAAGTAAATAAAAAGTTTCTTTATCTTTAAATAAAAATAAAGAAAAAATAAAAACTGGTAAAAATTCCAATAATTTAATTGTGTAAAATAAACCTGTTTTAGGATATGGTGAAATTAAACTTAAAAAGATCAAATATATGAAAAATATAATTGATACAATTATCTCGTTTTTAAAAACTTTGATTTTGTTTAAAAAGCTCTTTTTATGTAAAAAGAAATAAATTATAGGTAGTAAAGGTATTAATAAATTACTTAAATTTAAATCTGTAAATGGAATATCTATTTCTGGTAATAATATAAAGATTAAAGTGCTTAAAACAATAAAAATCTCAAGCCAGTTTTTGTAAATTGCTTCTCTAAAAATATGATCCATTTCCTTGGTAAAATTAATAAAAATAAATAAAGCAAGGTATTTATAAAAGATTTTATATTAGGTTGTACTATAAAACCTTTATATATGTATTTTAAAGCTTTATATAGATTTCCTGATTTTTTGGATATTTTACTAAGATGAAAATAAAAAATACTAAGGTTTTCTTTATCGAAATTATTAAAATGTTTTTCTAATATATATTCTCTATCTTTTAATAACTTGCTAAAGTTTTTTTCTAAAATTTTAAAATGATATTTATAATAAACGACATTTAGGGGCGTAAATTTAATATTTGATTTTACCAACCTAAAATAAAATTCGTAATCTTCTCCATAAAATATATTTTCATCAAAATGAAATTTTTCAAATATTTTTATGTTTAGTATGCTTCCTCCAAAGGGAAATTTTCTAATATCTAAAGATTTAATTGGATTTTTATAAAAATATAACAATTTTTTATATGAAGGATTGATAAAAAATTTATTATTAACTACATACAATCTTGGTGTTACATACCACAAATCTTCTTTTATAAATTCACTCAATTTACTTAAAGAATTATTCACAATTTCATCATCATCGTCTAAAAATATAATCCATTCATTTTTTGTATATTTAACCCCAAGGTTTTTTGCATAAGGAAGCCCTTTGTTTAAAGAATACTGAATTAGTTTTATATTTTTATTATTAAAACTATTTATAATTTCTTTTACATCTTCTCCTCCATCATTGACCACAATTATTTCATAATCTTTAAAATCTTGATTAACAACACTTTCAATTGCTTTTTTTAATAATTCTTTTCTATTATAAGTAGGAATTATTATTGAAAATTTAGGCATTCACTACATTATTATAAATTTTTAATAATTCTTTAATATAAAAATTCCAACTTAAATTTATTTTTATATTCTTTTTAGTTTTAGGAGAATTTAATGCTAAAATTATTTTTTCTTTTAAATCTTCTATATCTAATGGCTTTACTAAAAAAATATTATCTTCCAAATAATCTTTAACACCGCAATTTTTAGTAATAACTAGATTACAATCAAAATAAGCAGCTTCCAAAATAGAAAGTCCATAACTTTCATATATTGATGGGTGGCAATAAACTTTTGCATTTTTGTATAAATACATAAGTTCTTCAAAAGAGGCTTTTTCAATGTATATTATATTTCTTCTTTTTTTAATAAGGTCATCGAATTCTTGATAATAAAATTTAAACTTGTTATAAGAATTATATTTTTTTCCTACAAGTACAATGGGAATTTCTGGATTTAGAAATAAAGCTTTTATTATTGCAATTTGATTTTTAAATGGTTCTATTCTTCCTACATTTAAAACATAATCTTTAAAACTTAAATTTATTTCTTTAGAAGCACCCAAAAATTTTTCATCTATAGGATGAGGGAGTATAAATACTTTTTCTTCTATCTCTTTTTTTAGATTTAAAAAATAATTAGATAAATTATCTTTGATTGACGGAGATTCTATTATTATAGCTGATGCTTTTTTTAATATATATCCTTCTTTTGAATCTCTTCTATATTTATTTATCGCTTTTAAAATATTAAATAAAAATTTATCTCCTATAAGACTTGCTCCGAAATTAAAAAGTTTTTTATAATTTGAATATTCTTTCCATAATAAATAAATATCATAAAAAATTTTCTCGTTTTTATTCCATAAAGCATTTAAAATAAATTTTTTATTGTTTTTAGTTATTTGCTTTACATAAAACAATAAAGTTTTAAAATCACCCAAATTAAAAAGATGATATAAATCATAATCTTTTTTAAAATTGTTTTTATTTAATATTAATTCTGTATAAATCCCCTTTTTCTCTAAAAGCTTTTTAATTTTTAAAATCACATAAGTATCCCCACCTTTAACAATATTTAAATTTTCTCTAGCGATTAAGGCTACTTTCATTTTAGAAATTTTATTTTTAACTTTAATAATAAATCTTCAAATCTATAAAATAAACTTATGGGAGTAATACTTAATAAAATTCTTATGAAACTTCTAAGGGGTAGACTAGAAAAACTTAAGATAAAATATTTAATTGCTTCTTTTTTATTACCAATTGCCTGATGAAAAACTCCTAATCTGTAATAAAAACAATCCAGAATATTATTTTCTTTTAATTTCTCTTTGTGCTTTTCTAAAATATAAATGCTATCATCAAGACCTTTTTTAAAATTATTTAATTTTTGATTAAAAACACTTCTTAAATAATGAATATAAACTGGTTTAGGAATAAATATAAATTCTTCATCAAAATTAATACTAAATAAAATTCTTAGCCCAAGTTCTAGATCTTCTCCTACTCTTATTTTTTCATCAAATCCCTGAAGATTAATTAAAAATTCTTTTTTTACCATTAAATTTCCTGGTGTTATCCACCCTTTAAGTATCCATTTCAAAACTTTTTCTTTATTTAGTTTTTTAAAATCTTTATAGGGAGGTAAAATTGTTTCTTGATGATCAATTTTCTTAATAGCTTGCCCAATAACACATTTAATTGTATTTCCTCTATTAAAAATAGAATTATTGAAAATCTCCAAGGTCTCCTTTAAATATTCGTCATCATCATCCAAAAAACATATCCATTCTCCTTTTGCTATCTCTATTCCTCTATTTCTTGCATAACTCACACTTTTATTTTCTTTATAGTTTATATATTTTATATCTAAACCTTTATTTTTATATTCTTCTATAACATCTAAAACATCTTCTCCTCCATCATTGATTACAATAACTTCAAAATCGTTGAATTTTTGATTTAACAACGAATTTAATGCTCTTTCTTTTAATAAAATTTTTCTATTATAAGTCGGTATTATTATTGAAAATGTGGGCATTTTTATTAGAAATTACTTCCCTGCCCCATATTCCTAAAATTATCCATAAAATATTTATGTTTATGCCATTCCAAATTATTCCTGTTAAAAATAAAGTTAACAATCCTATAGTCATTAAATTATAGCCTTTTTCATTTTTTAATTTTAATGTTTTTACTATCATAAAAATGAATATACTTAAAAAACTTAAAAATCCTAAAATTCCTGTATTTGCTAATATAAAGAAATCAGCAAAATGACTTCCCCAACCTATTCCAAATATTGGATATTTTAAAAATATCATCATTGAACTTAAAAAATATTGAAATCTTATTTCAATTGTTTCTCTATTAGAAAGTTTAAAGAAAATCGTAATTAAAATAATAATCAATAAAATTAAAAAGGGGGTTTTAAACCTATAAAAACAAATCAAAAACACTATCAGCGCTCCTAAAACAAAGGTAGAAGATATTGAACAAAGAAAAGACGAAAAAATTATAAATACTTGCAAGAGACGTCTCCAATTATATTTGAAAATATCTTTAAAAAATAAAGCTAAAAATAAAGCTATTGTTAAATAAATTCCCAAAAGAGATGAACTTGGAATTAAGCCAGAGAATCTATAAATATTCAAATCTTTTAAATATAAAATTTGAATAGTTTCATTTAAAAAGCTTAAATTATTAAAAAATATTGGTAAAGGTTTATGGAAAATATTTAGTAAAATTTCATAAATCTGAAAAAGAAAATTTATATTAATTCCCAAGAAAAAATATTTAAAGGTTTTTGTTAGATCGAATTTTGAAACTATGATACTTAAAAATAATAAAATATAAAACAGAAGGTATAAAAATTGAGTAATGTTTAATCTTGAAAATCGATAAATTTTATAAGAAGAGAAATTAGGAATATCTGGTGGTTGTAAAACTAAAACCTCATAATTATTTTTATAAGCTAAAAATAAGCTTAATAATACTATCAAAATAAAAATTGAAATTAATAATATAAGAATAAAAAAATTTTTATTTTTAAAAGCTTCAAAAATATTTTTTAACGAAAGTAAAATTAAAATTATCGCAAAAAAGAAAAATATCTGGAAACCAAATGTCCATGGTTTGTAATTAAACAAAGGAATATTTATAAAAATTGATGTTAATGCCAAAATTGGAACTGGCTCGATTTTTTTTATTACAAGTAAAACAAAAAGAATAATAGTAATTATTAATCCTAAAATGTTTATCTGAAAGCTTGCTATTTCTATCATATTTTTAAATAAAAGCTAACTGGTCCTAAATTTTTATTTTCTATCTCCATAAATTCTCCAAATACTCCCTTTTCAACTTTAAAATTTTTTTCTTTTAATTTTTCAATAAATTCTAAATAAATTTTTTCTGCTATTTCTTTAGGTGGAGAATTTGTAAATTCAGGCTTATTTTCTTCAAAATTGGGGATCAAAGTAATTTCTGAAACTACTAACAAAGGAAGTGGTTTTTCTTTCAAAGAGTATTTAAATTTTCCATTTTCATCTCCTATAATCTTAATATTCATTAACTTTTCTATAGCTTTTTCAATTTTATTTTCATCATTTTTTTCTATTCCCACAAAAATTAAAAAACCATTTTCTATTTCTGAAAATAAATTTTTTCCAACGTATAATTTGGCGTAATCTACTTTTTGAATTAAGATTTCCATTTTTAATGTTAAAATTATATCATATATCAAATGCCTGCTCAAATTCTTTTTTTAATAGCTTTAATATTTTTATATTTTGCTTGGGGTGAAATCAAGGCAGGTAATAGAGATTGGGCTATAGTTTTTATTATTTGCTTTATGATTTTTTTATTTATGTTTATAATCAGTAAATAATATAAAGAACTATTATTCTACACAGCTACCCTTGCTTCTCCCTCTCTCCCATCTTTTCGTACCATATTCAAAGTGCCAACATTCTTTTTCATATCTTACCCAACCTGCCGTACACATAATAGCGTCTAATTCTGGACCACAAAGTTTCCTCCGTTTTAAAGAGTTTTGATTATCAAAATCCACCTTAGGTCCGTACTTTTTACAATATCCATTCTCTGGAGCACACAAAAATATATCAACTGCTTTTCCAAAGTTATGCGCTGAATAGCCAGGCTTAGCAACTCTTACCTTGGCTAATTTCTCAGCTTCTTCACGTGATACTCCTCTTTCTCGCATAATTTCTGTTACTTTATTCTCAAATAACTGCCTCTGTTTTTCTAGGGGTCTATAAGCTGAAGTAATTAAAAGATTATAATTTTTCTGAGCTGCTATATCTGCTGCAGTTAAAAGTGGATTTAGTGCATCTTTATGAATAAGTGCATATGCGCTAGGAGAAATAAAAAGATTATTTTTAAGAGAGCCGGGAAACATTTTTTCACCACGAACAAGCGCTTGAAGTTTTAAAAATATAGTAGAAAAACCAAATTTTTTTGCAGGTATTGGAACAAGGTCTTTTTCAATTTGTTTTTGAGTTTCGATTAATTCTTTTTGAGTTGGAGGAATTTTTATTGTTTCTGGAGGGGATACTGGAGCTTCATCTAAATTTTCAACCTCTTGTGTAATTGTAATCGCCTGTGTAGTAAAGTCTATTTTATATATAATTAATCTTGCATTAAATATAGATGGGTTTATCCAATAAAGAAAAACACCTGAAATAAAAATAACAGCTAAACCTATCATTGCATTTTTCATTCTATTTTTCCCTTGGAGTTTTACATCAGGAATTGTTGATAAAAGGTTTTCAAATACTCCTATAAGAAAGGAAAAGAAAGCAACAGCGACGGCAAGAGCTACTAATAGGTTATATATTCCTTGAAGGCAAAAGCTTAAATTAGCACCTATTGTACAATATGCTTGAATAAATTCTGTTAAAGCCAAAGGTGAATTTATATTTTGGGCTAAGGCAAAATTTATTAAATTCATATTTTAAATTTTTCTTTTAAATAATCATTTAATTCTTCTATTCTTATTCTTTCTTGATTTGTGGTATCTCTATCTCTAACAGTAACAGTTTCATCTTCTAATGTTTGAAAATCAATGGTAATACAATAAGGTGTACCAATTTCATCTTGTCTTCTATACCTTCTTCCAATAGATCCATTTTCATCATATATAATTACAAAATTATTTTTAAGATGACCAAAAACTTCTTTTGCTTTATTTAAAAGGTTAGTTCGATTAGATAATAATGGGAAAACAGCAGCTTGAATAGGTGCTAACCAAGGCTTAAATCTCATCACTATTCTTTTTTCTAATTTACCTTTTTCAGATATAACTTCATCTTCATCATAAACATCACAAAGTAAAGCTAATAAAATTCTTTCTACTCCGGCTGAGGGTTCAATTACATAAGGAATAATTTTTTCTTTTTTTTCTTCATCAAAATAAGAAAGGTCTTCTTTAGAATATTCCATATGCCTTTTAAGATCATAATCAGTTCTATTAGCTATACCTTCTATTTCATCTTCTCCAAAAGGAAATTTATAGTAGATATCGATAGCAGCTTTAGCATAATGAGCTAATTCATCTTTTGTTTGAATATGTTTTATTAAATTTTCTTTTTTAATTCCTAAAAAATTTAAATACCAATTAAATCTTTTTTCTACCCAAAATCCAAACAATTTTTCATTTTCTTCAGGTTTTACAAAAAATTCTATTTCCATTTGTTCAAATTCTCTTACTCTAAAAACAAAATTTTTAGGAGTTATTTCGTTTCTAAAAGATTTTCCAATTTGAGCTATACCAAAAGGCAGTTTAGCTCTCATCGAACTTAATATATTTTTAAAATTTATGAAAATACCTTGAGCTGTTTCAGGTCTTAAATAGCCTTCAGCAGTTAATTCTTCTACGGGCCCTATATAAGTTTTAAACATTAAATTAAAATTTCTAGCTTCTGTAAGCTCACCTTGACATAAAGGACATAAAGCTTTATTATCTTTTATTTTTATTTCTCCGTATTCGCCTTTTAAAAGTTGATCTTCTCTGAATCTATTATGGCATTTTTTACACTCTACTAATCTATCGTAAAAATTTTCTATATGTCCTGAAGCTTCATAAAGAATTCTTGGACCTATAATTGGAGTTTCGATTAGATAAATATTGGGCATATTTAAAATATCTTTCAACCATAATTGTTTAATTTTATTTTTTAAAAGAACGCCTAAGGGCCCAAAATCATAAAAACCTTTTAATCCTCCGTAAATTTCATAACTTTTCATAACAAAACCTCTTTTTTCTGCTAATTTTATTATTTTTTCAAATTTATCCTCTTTCATTCTATTGATTATTTTATAAGATAATACTCAGTTTGTTTAGTCTTCAAATTAAAACTTTGTAATGTAAATTTACTTTGAGCATTGATTTCTATAGCAGGCAAAAATACAAAGTGCTTAGGATCACTATACAAAGGAGGAGTAACTTCAATTTGAAACATAATCTTATAAGGAGGATAAACATCACCATAGCCTACAACTAACTCATCTATCTTATATATAAATTCTCCTGTATCTGGATTATATTGCAAATTATTAGGAATAAAATTTTCTCCAAAAAGACCAGTTAATTTTACTCCAATGGGAATTTTTGTTTTTACAATTATATTCTCAAAATCTTCACCATAAGTATAAAAGTTTAAATAAACAGAAAGCGTTGTAGGTTTGCCAGCTTGTAAGGGGAAGGGGCCGGTGTTTTTTGTATTGGGATCATTATAAAGAACTTCTGGTTCTACAGCTATATTGCCGGCAATTTTTTGGGTATTTTGAGTTTCTACAACTAATTTTTTAGTTAAAATCTGAACTTCCGGAGGAATAGTTTCTGTTTCTATTTTAGCAATTACTTTTATTTCTAAATTCTTCTGGCCAGAGGGGTATTTATCTGTTGTTAAAATACTAAACCTAACAGCATCTGCAAAACCTGGTTGAACTACGTATAAGCTTGGTTTGTTTCTAGCATCCCAAATTATTGAATTTTCAAAAGGATCAAAATATCCGTCTGTTTTTATAGAATTGAAATTAAAATTACCTTCTAAATTTACTTTAATTTTTACATTATTAAGAGCTACTGAGCTTTTATTTGTCCATTTTACAGTATAAACTAAAAATGAATTTAATTTCACAACATTGCTTTCTGGATCAGATGTTATTTCTAAAACTAGTGGAGATTCTAAAACTTTAACAGTGACAGGAAGAGATTTTAGCATTATTGTTTTATTTTTAAAGGTAATATAGCTAGATAACAAAATATTAAAATCTTGAGCTTTATGTACGAACTTACCAGTAATATTAATTTCAAAATTACTATTGGGATTTAAATTTTTAAATAACCAAGTTAATTTATTTTCCGTAGGTGGAGACAAACTAATAATTTCAAAATTTTCTTGTGGTGTTAAATCTAAATTAACATCCAGTATTTGATCAGTATTATTTATTCCTTTTATATAAATTGCAAAGGGTTCATTTAAAAATACTTTTGAAGGCAAAGATATTTGAAAATTTATAGCCTCTTTTTTAATTACAACTGCCATTTCTTTATTTATTTCAAATATTTGATTTCTTTTAATCGTAGAATAATTTAAGGTTGCTTTAATTTTTATTGTCTGGTCCATATTACCTAAAAATACCAATTTAACTTTTATATCTCTTGAAGTATTAGGATCTAAATCTCCTATAGTAAATGTTGTATTTCTAGCATCTAAATCATCATAAAAATAAGCACCATTTTGTAAAGACAAATTTAATTTAACATCGGTAATGATTTCATTGGAATTATTTTCGATTTTTATCAAATACTCGTATAATGATAAGGAGTTTACTTCTTCTGCACCTATAATATTTATTGAGACTCGTTGAATATAAACTGATCTATAGTAATAAATAAAACCAAAAAGGCCTATACTTAATAAAAATAAAAGAAAAGAAAACCAGAAAAATTTTTTAATTTTTTTTCTAAAAATTAGGGTATCTTCTTCAAAAGTCTCAACCTCTTCCCATGTTTCTGGTTTTTCTATTTCTCTTTTTCTAACTCCCCATATTTTTTTAACTCTTCCAACCCGTTTAGAAGGTTTAGTCCCATACAACTCTTTTTCTAATTCTTCTTCAAAGGGCCTCTCTTCCATTATTAAAAATTATAAATGAATTCTTTTAAGGTGAGATTTTATTATCTTTTTTAATAAAGAAAGAGAATTATTATTTATTTTATTTTTTTTGTTTTTCAAAAAATAAATAATATTTAAATAATCTTTTCTTTCTATTTTCTCATAACCGATTTTCCTGCATCTGTCACAATATAGTTTTGCCTCCTTAAAATAAATATCTTTAGAATTTATGAGATTAATATTGCACCTTTCGCAATTTTCTAAGTTTGGTTGGATTCCTAATTCTTTTAAAACTCTATAAACAAATAGAGCTGGAAATTCTTTGGGGTTTTTTAAAAGTATTTTGTCTATTTCAAGCAAAAACCTAAAAAAACCCTCTGAAATATCAAAAAAGTTAAAAAGGGTTAAAAATCTCAAGGTCCAGAGATAAGTATAAGGATATTTTTTATATACTTTAAAAGGAATTTTATATGGTAAAAAAGATAATAATCTATACTTAGAATATTCGCCAATCAAATAAAATTTACCAAAATTTCCTGCTTGTACAATAGATAAAATTTTGCTTTTGCTTGCATTTATTCCCTCGGCAATAGCCTTTATAATGCCTAAATTTTTTGTTAAAATATATATGATGGCTGATTTTTCTTGTATATTTTTTTTATATAAAATTATTCCTGTAGTTTTAAAGTAAACCATGGAACGGATTAAAAATTTATTTAAAAATTATAAATTAAAAACTGCAATTGAGATATGTGTAGCTATTTTAGTTTTATTTATAAACTTTAGTCTTGCCTATAACTTAGGCAAGGCTTCGGTAATTAATTTGGGGGAATTTTTGGGTGAAAGTCACGAATTTGATCATAAATATAAAGTTTTATTTACTCAAGTATGGGAATTAATAAAAGAAAAGTTTGTAGACCAAACAAAAGTAGATCCTGATAAGGCAGCTTTTGAGGCAGTTAGGGGGTTAGTTAAATCTTTAAATGATCCTTATTCAGATCTTTATACTCCAACGCAATCCCAAATTATAGAAGAGGATTTACAAGGATCATTTTGTGGTGTTGGAATGGAAATAGGAATTAGAAATAATGTTTTAACTGTAATTGCTCCCTTAGAGGATACACCAGCATATAGAAAAGGAATAAAAGCAGGAGATTTAATTTTAAAAATTAATAAAGAAGATACTTCCAATATGTCATTAGAAGAAGCTGTTTCTAAAATAAGAGGAAAATGTGGAGAAAGGGTAGTATTGACTATTTTTAGAGAAGGATGGCAAAATGAAAAAGATTTTGAGATAATAAGAGAAGAAATTAAAATTAAAATGGTAAAATATGATTTTATACCTCCTGATATCGGTCATATTAAAATCTTAAATTTTGGAAATAATACTGTCGAAAAATTTATGAAGGCTTATAATGATTTAAGCTCAAAAGGAGCTGACAGATTTATCATTGATTTAAGAAATAACCCGGGTGGATATCTTCATGTAGCTATAAGATTATCAGAATTGTTTTTACCTAAAGGTAAAATTATCTTAAAAGAACAATGGGGCAAGGAGCAAAAAGTAAAATTAGTAAGATCTAACGGCTTAGGTTTTTTATCAAAAACAAAAATGGTTATTTTAACTAATAGAGGAAGCGCTTCGGCTTCTGAGATTTTTGCGGCGGCCTTAAGAGATAATTTAGGAACAAAGATAATAGGAGAAAAAACATTCGGAAAGGGAAGTGTTCAACAGATATTTGAAGTCGGTCCTGGAGCTCTTTCTACGAACATTACTCTTGAAGAAAGCAGAACAAAAGAGATAAAATTTCAAAAAGGAGAGAAATATTCATTGAAATTAACAATAGCTTATTGGTTAACGCCCAAAGGCGTAAAATTAGAAGGAAATGGTATAGAACCTGATATAAAAGTAACAGATTCTAATTTGGAGAATAATAAAGATGAAGTTTTACAAAAAGCCATTGAAGTTATTAAAAAATTATAAAAATTAAAAAATGCCAAAAAAGCTTAAAAAGGATAAAAATATACCAATTCTATTATTAGAAGATATTGCTCAAGTTGGAAACAGGGGTGAAATTAAAAAAGTAAGTAGGGGGTTTGCTTTATATCTTTTGAGAAAAAGGCAAGCTGTTATTATTACTCCCGAAAATAGAGAGAAAATAGATAAATTAATAAAGATTTCAGAAGAAAAAATAGCCAAAAAACGAAAAGAATTAGAGGAACTTAAAGAAAAAATAGAAAACTTAGTTTTTAAAACCACTATTAAAGTTGGCCAACATGGTGAAGTTTATAGCTCTGTTAATAAATTACTTATCAAAAAATTTTTAGAAAGTCATAATGTTTTTGTTAATAAAGAAGATATCGCTTTAAAAGAGCCAATTAAAATTTTAGGAGAACATATAGTAGAAATTAATCTAGGCCTAAATATAAAGGCAAATTTAAAAATAATAGTTGAAAAAGAAAGTTAGTTTAAACTTGATCACTTTTCTATTTTTTGTTATAATTTAAGAATATGTTTTCCTTTAATAGATTTACCATTAAAGCGCAAGAGGTCTTACAAAAAGCCCAAGATTTAGCTTTGAAATATCACCATTCAGAAATTAAGGGGCTTCATATTTTGCATTCCTTGATAACTCAAGAAGATACTATTGTTGCAGATATCTTACAAGATTTAGGCGTAGATAAAAATTATCTTATTCAAGTAGTTGAAGAAGAAATAAATAGAATTCCTAAAATATTTTCAGTGACTAATGTTACTCAGCTTTATTTAGCTCAAGAAACATTTCAAATTCTAGATCAAGCAGCTTTAATTGCAAGAAGATTTAATGATGAATTTATTTCAGTAGAGCATATATTTTTAGCTTTAACCGAAATTAGATCAGTAGCAAGATATGTACTTGAAAGGTTTGGCTTAACTACAGAAAGAGTGAGCAAAATATTAGCGCAATTAAGAAAAGGACAAAAAATTGTTGATGAATCTCCAGAAGCAAAATATAAGGTGATTGAAAAATATAGTGTTAATTTAACAGAACTTGCAAGACAAAAGAAATTAGATCCAATTATTGGTAGAGATAGAGAAATTAGAAGGATTATAGAAATTTTATCAAGAAGAACAAAAAATAATCCAATTTTAATTGGCGAACCGGGAGTGGGAAAAACAGCCATTGTAGAAGGATTAGCTCAAAAAATAGTTGCCAATGAAGTACCTGATTCTATAAAGGGTAAAGAAATTATTTCTTTGGACTTAGGAGCATTAATTGCAGGAGCTAAATATAGAGGAGAATTTGAAGATAGATTAAAAGCTATATTAAGGGAAATCAAGGGTCACCCAGGTAAATTTATTGTTTTTATTGATGAAGCCCATACCCTAGTAGGAGCGGGCGCAGCAGAAGGTGCAATAGATGCATCTAATTTACTTAAACCATCATTAGCTAAAGGAGAAATTCAAGTAATAGGTGCTACCACCTTAAGAGATTATAAGCTTTATTTTGAAAAAGACCCAGCTCTTGTTAGAAGATTCCAACCCATTTTAGTTGAAGAACCATCAAGAGAAGATGCTATTTCAATTCTAAGAGGATTAAAGGAAAGATATGAAATACATCATGGCATTAGAATTTCTGATAGTGCTATTGTTGCTTCTGTTGATTTGTCTATACGATATATTACAGACAGATATTTACCAGATAAAGCTATAGATTTAATAGATGAAGCAGCAGCGAGTTTAAGATTAGAAGCAGAAAGTATGCCACAAGAGTTAGAAAAAATTAAAAAAGAAATAAGGGGGTTGGAAATTGAAAAAGAAGCTATTTCAAAAGAACCAAATTCTGCTAAAAAACTTAAAATGATAGAAACTAAATTAAATAAGCTAAGAATAGAAGAAGAAAAATTCGAAAAAGAATGGAAGAAAGAAAAAGAATTAAAGGGAAGATACAATCAACTTAAAAGAAGATTAGAAGATTTACAAAAAGAAATGGAAGAAAAAGAAAAAATAGGAGACTTATCAAGGGTTGCTGAAATTCTATACGGAGAAATTCCTAAGATTAATAATGAGATAAAGGAGATTGAAAAATATATTAGCAAAAGTAAATTAAGATATATCAAAGAGGAAGTAACTGAAGAAGTAATAGCCGAGATTGTTTCAAGGTGGACAGGTATTCCTGTTTCTAAAATTCTTGAAGATGAGGCTCAGAAATTGCTAAAGGCCGAAGAGATTCTTAAACAAAGAGTCATTGGACAAGATGAAGCAATTAGTGCTGTTGCTAATGCCTTAAGAAGAGCAAGAGCAGGATTATCTGATCCTAGAAAGCCTATTGCTTCATTTATATTTTTAGGCCCTACTGGGGTGGGTAAAACCGAAACAGCAAGAGCTTTGGCTGAATTTATGTTTAATGATGAAAGAGCTATGATAAGATTAGATATGTCTGAGTATATGGAGCCTCATTCAGTTGCAAAATTAATTGGATCTCCTCCTGGTTATGTAGGTTATGAAGAAGGTGGGCAATTAACAGAAGCTATCAAAAGAAAACCATATAGTTTAATTCTTTTTGATGAAATAGAAAAAGCACATCCAGAAGTATTTAATATTTTGTTACAAATTTTAGATGACGGAAGATTAACAGATAGCAAAGGATTCACAGTTAATTTTAGAAATACAATTATAATATTAACTTCAAATATTGGGAGTCATTATTTCAGAAGAGTGGGTTCTATAGGATTTACTAGAAGCGAAGAAAAAGAATTTGAAGATTACAAAGAAAAAACAATTAAAGCATTAAAAGAATTCTTTAAACCTGAATTTTTAAATAGGCTTGATGAAATAATAGTCTTTAAACCTTTATCTAAGGAAGATTTAAGAAAAATAGTTGAAATTCAATTAAATAGAGTAAAAGAAAATCTTTTAAGCAAAGGTATTAATGTTGTTTTTGAAGAAAGTGTTAAAGAAATTTTAATTGAAAAAGGATTTGATCCTGAATATGGAGCTCGACCCCTACAAAGAGTTATTCAAAAGCTTATATTAGATCCTTTAGCCCAAAAAATTATATCTAATCAAGTTAAAAAGGGTCAAAAATTAACTTTTAGCTTAGACACTAATAAAGAAATAAAAATTATCAATAAATAATGAAAGATAAAATTATAAATTATTTAAAAGAATCCACAGGCGAATTAAAGAAAGTTAATTGGATTTCCTTAAAAGATACACAAAAGCTTACCTTGAATGTTATTTTATTTTCTTTATTATTTGTTTTTATCTATGGGATTTTAGATTTTATCTTTTCTCGCTTTATTTTTTTCTTAAGATAATTACTTTATATTTACAAAAATTATTTTTTCAACTATATAATAAGAGATTAAGAAATTTAAAAATTGGGCAATTAATGTAGAAACTATTGCTCCATTTACACCATAAATTGGAACAAAAATTATATTTAGAATTAAATTAAATAAAGCAGCACCAGCAGTTAAATAAAAATTTAACCATTGTCTATTAAAAACAAAAATTATATTGTCTAATAAAACTAAGGGGAAGAGGAAAAGAATAGTCCAAACTAAAAATTTTAGAATAGGAATAGAAGAAATATATTTGGGGCCTAATAATATTTTTACTAGAGGATCTATAAAGATATTTATAAAAATAATCAAAAGAAGGCTTATTAAAATTAACCCTAAAAATATTTTTTTATAAATTTTATACAAATTAGCTTTGTTAAATACGTGATATGAAACATAAGGCAATAATGCCGTCATAGCAACACTAGGAATTAAATTCAAATTCAAAACAATCTTGGCAGCAATAGAATAAAGACCTAATTCGTACATACCTCTAAAGTAACCTATAATAAGATTATCTGTCGAAAAAAATATAAATCCTAAAAAACCATATAACATTAAAGGGGTTCCGTTTGCAAGATAATATTTCAAGCTTTCTTGACTAAAATAAAAACGGATTTTTCTTATAAAATGAAGTTTTATTGCAATAAAAATTAAAAATAATAGACTTATCAAAGTACCTAAAAGATAAGCAAAGCCTAAATTAATTATTGAGGGTACTTTCACTAATAAAATAACTACAATCATTAAAATAACAATGCTTTCCATTGAGACCGCTATGCTTTCGTATTCCATTTTTTGAATTGCCTTAAATAAACTATTCAAAAAATCTCTGAAACTATTTAAAACTTGCATTATCAACAAAATGAAATAAACGCTTTTAGCTTTTTCATTATCTAAAATAAAATACCCTAAAATAGATAAAATTACACATAAACTAATTAATAGAGACTTAACAGTGAATGCTTGTTTTATAATTTCTTCTCCTTCTTTTGTTTGTTGGTAATCTCTAATTAATAGAGAGTTGATTCCCCAATCTGAGATTATAAAAAAAATTCCCAAAAAGGAAAGAGCATAATTAAAGGCTCCGTAGTTTTCTGGACCTAAAATTCTGGCACTCAATAATATTATTATTATTTTTAAAAGCTTATTCAATAAAAAACCTAAATATAACCAAAAAGCATTTTTTATCACTACTTTTTTGGTATAAATATTTTCTATTTTATCTTCAATCATTTTGCCTGGGAATATGTATAAATATTGACTATTTTTAAAATTTCTATAATTTTATTTCTCTTAATATTTCTTTTATAACTTTGTTTTTATTATTTGAAGTAGTAAATGCTGAGGCATTTTTATGACCTCCGCCTTTAAATTTCTTTGCTATTTTAGATACATCAAAAACATCGGATCTTAAATGAAATTCGTATTGATTTTTAACTTTTACTATAAAGATATAAATATCTATCTTATGAAAACATCTTAAAATTTCATAAAACATTCCCCTTTTTTCTTTATCAATTTTAAAATCAGATAAATCTATAAGAGCTGTTTTTTTATTTTTGTAAAATTTTATTTTTGTTAATACTTTTTCTATTATTTTTTTATCTTTTATTTCAAAATTAAATAAAACTTTATAAATGTCTCTCATTTTCAAATTTTTATCAAAAATCTCATAAATTACTTTGAATATTTCTTTATTCTTTGCATATCGAAAAAATAAGGTATCAGACAATATACCGATTAATATTGCTTTCTTTATTTTCAGATCAAGCTGAAGTTTGTTCCGTTTAGCTATTTGATAAATAATTTGAGTACAAGAATCTGCCTTAGGATCAAAGTAAATATAACTATTAAAATTTTCAAAGCTTTGAGCATTAAAAGATAAGTGGTGATCAATTATAAATAATTTATTAAAGGCAATATTTTTTAATCCTAATCGTTCAAAGCTAGAGGGCTCTAAACCAATAATTACATCATAAAATTTGAGGGGCAAAAAGTTGTTTATATATTTAATTTCGGGTAAAAATTTCGAAAGGGTTTTTTCATTTTTTATATCTTTGTTATAAAGGTGAATTTTAGAGGCTTTAGCTATATTTTTAAAAATATACCAAAGCGCTATCTGGCTTCCTAAAGTATCTGGGTCTGGATTTATATGAGATACAATTAAGATATTTTTATTTTTTATGTTTTCTGTTAAAAGTTTAACAAATTTAGGGAAATTTTTAACTATTGTGATCATGTAATTTATAAGTTGCTTCTGCTCCATAAAGAGCTTTAATTGTTTTTTCTGTGAGAAGTTGTTGTGTTGGGCCAAAACATAAAAGATCTTTATTTAAGCAAATTACTTTATTGGAAAAATTATAAACGATGTTTATTTCGTGAGACACAAAAATTATAGTTATTTTATGTTCTTTATTTAGATGAAGAAGTAATTCATAAAATTTTTTTTCGCCTTCAATATCAATACCCGTAGTTGGTTCATCCAACAAAATTAATTCAGGTTCTTCTAATACAGCTTTAGCTATTAAGACTCTTTGCAGTTCACCACCTGAAAGATCTCCTATTTTTTTGTTAATTAAATTTGAAATTCCTATTTCCTTAATTGTACTTTCTTTTTTATTTTTATTTATTTTTTTAAGGGCGAGAGAAAGAAATTCTTCTACTGTAAGCGGAATAGATTTGTCGAATTCAAATTTTTGAGGTATATAAGATATTTCATTGAGATAAATTTTAATATCATCATTTTTATATTTCACTTCTCCCCTATATGGGATTAAACCTAAAATAGCTTTTAAAAGAGTGGTTTTTCCTGCACCATTAGGTCCAATTACTGCCAATATATCTCCTTTTTCTAACTCAAAATTAATATTATTTAAAATTATCTTTTCTCCTAATTCAACTATTAAATTTTTAACTTCTAATATTTTCATAAAATGTTTTGATAAATTTTTTCTAAATTATTTTGCATAACCTCAATGATGTTTTCTTTTTCTAAGTCCATAACTTCTAAGGGATTAATTTCTACAATGTTAAGATTATAAATTTTAGCAAATTGTCTTACTGATTCTGTGAGAAATCCTTTTTCGGCAATCAAAGTTTTTATATTTTCTTTTTTGACAAAATTAACTAAATTATAAAAATCTTTAACCGACAAATCTTTTCCTTCTTCAGTTTTTAAGTATCCCAAGATTTGTAAGTTTATCTCTTTTGCTAAATAATCAACCGCGGAGTGTGTTGCAATTATTTTTTTATTTTTTAAATTTTTAAATTTTCCCTCATATTTTTTAATTTCATTTAATTTGTTCATAAGGATTTGATAATTCTTAAAATAGTACCAGGAATAATCTGGATCTGTCTCAATAAGGGTAACATAAATATTTTTTGAAATTTCTTTTAAATTATCTACAGATAACCAATAATGTGGATTAACAATATTTTTTCTTTTTATCAATTGTACATTTTTATCTATTTGCTTCAGTGGTATTTTATTTTCTTTTGATAATTTATCAACCCAATCATCAAAGCCGTATCCTATCTTAAATATCCCTTTTGCTCTTTTAATTTCTTTTATATCAGAGGGGGGAATACTTATTTCATGTGCATGTGCTCCTTTAGCTAAATTTATTATTTCTACTCTTAAACCTCCAATTTCTTTCAATAGCCCACCAATTGCACCTACAGTGACAACAAATTTAATTTTATTTTCTGAAAGTTTTTCTTTTTGAATTCGGTTGTAATAATAAAATGCTGAAATAACTATAGAAAACAATAAGAAAAATAAAATCACATTAAATAATATTTTTTTGATCATTCTTAGATAATTTTATCTTAGATAATTTTAACAAAATTTTTATTAATATTCTTCTTCTAATTCCGGGGAGTCAGTATGTTTTTCTTTTTTCTTTTCTGGTAATTCTGCTACGACAGCATGAGTAATTAGAAGTAAGCTTGCTACTGATCCTGCATTTTGAAGAGCTGTTCTTGTAACTTTAGTTGGATCAATTATTCCTGCCTTGAATAGATTTTCATATTGTAAAGTATTGGCATTAAAACCGAAATCTTCTTTACCTTCTTTTACTTTTTCTAAAACTACAGAGGGGTCTACGCCAGCATTATAAGCAATTTGTCTTAATGGAGCTTCAATTGCTTTTTTAACTATTGTAGCTCCAATATATTCAGCAATGTCTTGCTTTGAAAGTTCTTCTATTAATTTTTCCAGGGCTGGTAAACATCTTATCAGAGCTACTCCTCCTCCTGGTACTATACCTTCTTCAATAGCAGCTTTAGTAGCATTAACAGCATCTTCAACTCTATGTTGTAATTCTTTTTGTTGCACTTCTGTAGGAGCACCAACTTTTATGACTGCTACACCGCCGACTAATTTAGCAAGCCTTTCTTGTAATTTTTCTTTTTCATATTCAGAAGTTGTAGTTTCTAATTGTTTTCTTATTTGAGCTACTCTTTTTTGGATTTCTTCTTTTTTACCTTTACCACCAACAATTGTTGTATTATCTTTAGTAACTATTACTTTCTTTGCTTCTCCTAATTGATGTATATCAGTACTTTCAAGTTTTAATCCTAATTCTTCTGAAATTAATTGTCCTCCCGTTAAAACAGCAATATCTTGTAAAATTTCTTTTCTTCTCTCTCCAAAACCAGGAGCTTTAACAGCAATAGAAAGCAAAATTCCTTTTAACTTATTGACAATCAAAGTAGCTAAAGCTTCTCCCTCTACATCTTCGGCAATGATGCATAGTGGTCTTCTTCCTGATTGAACAATTTTCTCAAGTAAAGGAACTAAATCATGAATAGAAGATATTTTCTTATCTGTAATTAAAATTAACGGATCTTCTAAAACAGCTTCCATCCTTTCTGGATTTGTAATCATATAAGGAGAAATATAACCTCTATCAAATTGCATACCTTCAGCGATTTCATAATTAATTCCTATTGTTTGTCCTTCTTCAACTGTAACTACTCCATCTTTTCCCACTTTTTCTATCACTTCAGCAATTAAATTACCTATTTCAGGATCTCTAGCTGAAATAGTAGCTACATGTGCATAATCTTCTTTACCGGAGACAGGTTTTGAATTTTTTTTAAGTTCTTCTAAAACAACATTTATAGCTTTTTCTAAACCTCTTTGCATGCCTATAGGATCAACTCCAGCAGAAACATTTTTTAAACCTTCATTTATTAAAACTTGGGCTAACAAAGTTGCCGTCGTTGTACCATCACCGGAGATATCATTAGTTTTTGAAGCAACTTCTTTGATCAATTCTGCTCCTAGATTTTCAAATTTATCTTCTAATTCTATCTCTTTAGCGATAGTAACTCCATCTCTTGTAATAGTGGGAGCTCCATATCCCTTATCCAAAATTACTGCCCTTCCTTTTGGTCCTAAAGTTATTTTTACTGTATTAGCTACTTTATTAAGTCCTTTTAAAATTTTTCTTCTAGCTTGTTCATCGAATAAAATTGCTTTAGCCATTTTTAGTTTTTACAATTACAGACCAACTTATGTGTGGTCTGCAATTTTATTCCTCTATTATTGCCATAATATCGTCTTCTCTAATAAAGTAATATTCTTTATCGTCTATTTTAATTTCATCTGGTGCGTATTTTTTAAAAATAATAATTTGTCCCTCTTTTACGCTCACAGGAATTCTTTCGCCTTTTTCATTTAACCTTCCGGGACCGACGGCAATGACTTTTCCTCTTATAGCTCTTTCTTCTCTTGCTGTTTCCGGTATTAAAACTCCCCCTTTTGTTATTTCTTCTTGTCTTATTGGCTCAACTAAAATATAATCGCTTAGAGGCTTTACTTTCATTTCATTTTATAGAGGCCTGAACAAAAGTGTCAAGCCTCTATTAATTATAGCACCTTTAATTTTACCCTGCTAATCTCTTATTAAGATTATAACATAATAGTGATAAAATTCAACTTTGTTTTATTTTATTCTTGCCTCAAAATTAGAAAATATATAAGTAAAATTTTGCTTACTTATATTTTGGATGATCTTCTTTTAGCCCCCTTTTATATACAACAAATCTTGCTAAAGCATAAAAATAGCTTGAAAGTCTATTAATATAAGCTAGGGCTTCTTTTTCTATTTTATATTTTCGATTTAAAGTTACTATTTTTCTCTCTACTCTTCTACAAACTGCTCTTAAATAATGAAGCCAAGCTGACTTTATTTCTTTTCCTGGAATTATAAATTTTTTTTCTGGTTTAACTCTTTTCTCCATTTCATCAATTTCTTCTTCTAATTTTTTTATTTTTTCTTTTGATAATTTGGGCTTTGTAAAGTGGGGGTATAAAAACCAAGCTAACTGAGCTTGGATTATAAATAGATTTTCTTGTACAGCTTGTAAATTGTTTTTATAATCCTTCACATTATTTTTTACAAGACCAATTAAACTATTAAGTTCATCTAATTCACCTAATGCTTCTAAAATCATATGATCTTTATTTACTGTCTTATTTTGAATATAACTTTTTCCTTTATCTCCTTTTTTTGTATAAAAAATCATTATTAATAAATTATAAACTATCCACAGCCACCAGAGCTTTCACCGCACTCTAAACATGTATAACAACTTCCTGTTCTTGTAGTCATTCCTCCGCAATATTTACAGGGAGGTCCGGCTAAACTTCCAGGGTTTTCTTTCTTTTCTTCTTTAAAATTTTGTCTTATGTCTTTGAAAAGTTGGGGGTGTTCTTTAAGATATTTGTTTTCATGAACTTCTAAGTTTAGTTCTCTAAGATCTTCTGTAGATAAAAATCTATTAGCAAGATATTTGAAAATATAATCAACAATTGAACTTGCCATAGGAATTTCTGGATTATTGGTAATTCCCATTGGCTCAAATCTCATATGAATAAATTTACCTACTAATTCCTTTAAAGGAACACCGTATTGCAAAGCTATAGAAATAGCTATAGCAAAAGAATCTAAAAGGCCTGCTAAAGTGCTTCCTTGTTTTGACATACGAATGAATATTTCTCCTAAGGTTCCGTCTTCAAATAAACTATAAGTTAAATATCCCTCATGACCACCAACAGAAAATTTATGAGTTTCTGATTGTCTTACAATAGGTAATCTTCTTCTTTCAATCTTTTCTTTTGTTTTTTTATCTTTTTTACCGGCATAAAGTGCTTGGGTTGCTTTCGAGCCATCTCGATAAACAGCAAAACATTTAATTCCTAGTTTCCAAGCAGTGAAATAAGCATCATAAATTTCTTGAATAGTTGTTTCATTGGGCATATTAAAGGTTTTGGAAATTCCTCCAGAGATAAATGGTTGAACTGCAGCGACCATTTTTACATGTCCCATCCAATGAATGTATCTTTTACCTCCTGGTGGTTTAATAGCACAATCAAAAACAGGTAAATGTTCTTCTTTAAGATGAGGTGCTGTTTCAATATTTTGTGTTTCTTCTAAATGTTTAATAATATCTTTGATTTGTTCTTCACTATAGCCAAGTCTCTTAAGAGCTAAAGGAACTGTTTTATTTACAATTTTCATATAACCACCACCAACAAGCTGTTTCATTTTCACTAAAGCAAAATCAGGTTCAACTCCTGTAGTATCTGCATCTAGGAAAAAACTTATAGTGCCAGTAGGAGCGATTACTGTTGCTTGTGCATTTCTAAAGCCATATTTTGAGCCGAGTTCAATAACCTCATTCCAAACTTCTTTTGCTTTTTCTAATATTTCTCTATTAATTTCATTTTCTTTAACTTTCTTTAAACTATCTCGATGCATTTTCATAACTTCCATCATTGGTTCTTTATTTTTTTCATATTCAGGAAATGGTTCAAGTTTACTTGCAATTTCAGCTGAAAGTTTATAAGCAGAACCCGTCATTAAAGCAGTAATACTTGCAGCTAAATCTCTGGCTTCATCGCTGTCATAAGGAAGTCCTAAAGCCATAATTAAAGCTCCTAAATTTGTATAACCTAAGCCTATCGTTCTGTATTTTTTTGTCTCTTCAGCAATTTTAGGATGAGGATAATCAGCTTTAGAAATCAAAAGGTCCTGAGAAAGAAACATTACTCTTGAAGTATGAATAAAAGCTGGAACATCAAAGCTTCCATTATCTTTTAAAAATTTAAGAAGATTAATTGAGGCAAGATTGCAGCTTGTCCAATTAAGAAAAACATATTCTGAGCAATTGTGAATTAAAATACCATTAGCGACAAAATGATTTGTTTCTGGCTCAGTTAAATCATAAACTTCTTCAATGCCTTCAAATTTTATTTCTTTAATTTCATCAAAAAGATTATCTTTATAAGCTTGGTATGTTTGATTAATTTTTTCTAATTTTTCATTTTTAGGATGATCAAAGTAAAAACCAATTTCATTTTCAAAAATAATTCTTGAACTTCGCGTAATTCTTAAGCTGTGGAAATTTTTAATTTTATAAGGTTTTGGCTTTCTTTGAAAATCTGGCAGATATTGGGTTAGGGTTTTTCTTCTGTTTTCATAAATTTTTGCTTTAATGCCAAAATTTAAAAGCAAAAGTTGAACTTGTTTTAAAAGCTCTAAAGAAGAATTGTCTAAACCAACATAAAATCCTTTTTCTGGATTGCCTGTAATGGTACCATCGGCAGTAAAAATTCCTTGAAGAATATATTTAATTGATTCTTTGTCAAGGTCAAAAATTTTATCTTTGAAAATTTTCTTTTTACTGTCAAAATATTCATTGATTATTTGAGCTACGGTCTCTTTTCCTGTAAAAACAACATATTCTGATGGCAATCTTCTTAAGTTAACATTT
>Ga0073929_1001091_pt1 | contig 28240 bp, 33 predicted proteins | sample DewCreD2012metaG_3_FD_76966 | JGI IMG/M metagenome (GOLD analysis project Ga0073929, IMG submission 76966) | Hot spring sediment bacterial and archeal communities from British Columbia, Canada, to study Microbial Dark Matter (Phase II) - Dewar... ... | reverse complement strand
AATTGAGCGTAAAATTCAAATTTTCGTGGGGGGATCCCCCCACCCCTTAAGACACTAATATTACTTATCCATCGTTCCGATGGACAACCCTAAATTCAAATACACAAACTTCTTGACGCTACCGAAAAACCGGGTTAGAGAGTAACTTGGGAGTAGAAATGCTGCTGTAAGACGGAAAAACCGGCTTAGAGAGTAACCTCAGCGGAACATTCACCTATAAAGTAGTGATTCAAAAGGTCAAACCTTATTTTCAAATCAGATTGAGCCCGATAGGGCATCACTTTTAGGAGGTCTATTTATGCATACGGTTTGGAAAGGGGCTATCAGCTTTGGGCTGGTTCACGTCCCCGTTAAGCTATTCACTGCAACGGAATCGCACGACATCTCCATGAAGATGTTGCATCGAGAGTTCCACTCTCCCATAAGCTACAAACGTACCACTCTCGATTCCCCGGATGAGGTTCCATGGGAGGATATTATCAAGGGCTATGAATACGAGCCTGGACGTTATGTCATGTTCGATAAGGATGAGCTGCAGCTACTAAGCGAAGAAGCGAGTAAAGAAATCAAAATTGTTGATTTCGTTAATCTGGTTGAGATTGATCCGATCTATTATCAGAAGACCTACTATATGGCACCTGGAGATACAGGGGCTAACGCCTATAACCTGTTAAAAACTGCATTACAGGACAGCGGGAAGATTGGTATTGCGAACGTAACCCTGCGCTCCAAAGGAAGCTTAGCTGCTATACGAGTCATAGATAATTGTTTGTCCATGGTAACCATGCACTATCCTGCTGAGATACGCCCTGTTACACAAGTACCGAATCTTCCGGGCGCCACCGACGTGAATGAACGAGAGCTAACCATGGCCAGAATGTTAATCGACCAGCTGTCCACCCAATTTGATCCTACAAAATTCGAAGATGAATATCGCAAAAGACTGATGAGTGCCATCTCCGACAAAATAAACGGTCAACAAATCGTCACAGCGCCTGAGCCACAACGTACGAATGTCGTTAATCTGATGGAGGCCCTACAAGCAAGCTTAGAGCAAGCAAGAGCTACTGCCATCAAGGATACTACCCCTCCAGCCACTACAGGGAGAAAAACCAGAGCGAAGAGCGGTGCAAGTGTTACGGGAACCAAATGAATGGAGATTAGAGCATGCAGCTGCCAATAATACCAATGGCTCCAATCAGTCAGGATGAGATCCCCAACGGGGAGGATTGGGGCTACCAAATCAAGTGGGACGGTGTTCGCATCATCGCTGATCTGCATAAGGTGAATGTGACACTATACTCACGGAATGGTCTTATCAAGAATAAGACCTATCCCGAATTAGCCAAAAATTTAAGTATGCTCTCAAAAAATCTAGTCCTTGATGGCGAGGCTATTGTGTTCGATCCGATCAAACAACGTCCTAGCTTTCCCATGGTTCTTCAGCGTGAACGGCTCAAGCAAGCTCAACGAATAGCTCAAGCACAGCAAGTTACCTATGTCATATTCGACCTGCTTGAGCAGGATGGTGAGGATCTACGAGGGATTAGCTTTCAAGAACGCCATGAGCGTCTAAAGAGGCTTTTTCCAACTAAGCAGGAATGGTTATTCGTAACCGATTTATTCTTGGATGGGAATTCGTTATGGCAATGGGTGGAGAGCAATAGCTGGGAGGGTATGGTGAGCAAGCGACTGTCCGCACCATATCGAGAAGGGAAGCATCATAAGGATTGGTTTAAGAAAAAAACAAAGCAGCAATTCGAAGCTCATATTGTAGGTTTAACCTTCAAGGAAGGACAGCTGTTATCTAGCTTAATTATGATGATGGATGGCCAATATATAGGTCGGGTTTCTGGCGGCTTGAATGAAGCATTAAAGCGTAGACTTCTACAGCTTCCTCAGCATCCATCATCCCCCTTTAGGCAATTACCTACAGATTTAAAGAATGTGAAATTGAGCTGGCTTAGTCAACCATTCCCCGCAATCGTCTCCGGTCAGGAAATATCGGACTACGGACTGCTACGCCATCCACAAATCATAAAGCTAGAGTTGGAGTGAAATGACATGCCCGTAGCGGAGAAAGGCACCATCTACATAGAAGGCCAGGAGCTGACGATCACCAATCCGAATAAACCACTATGGCCGGAGATGGGTATTACTAAGCTGATGTATCTGGAGAGGCTTGTCTACCTCTCTCCATTCTTATTGAGATATTGCCTCAACCGCTACTTGACCGTTATTCGATATCCGCATGGTATTCATGATAAATCCTTCTATCAGAAAAATGCGCCCGAGCCTCGCCCTGATTTTGTCGATACGGCTAGACATAACGACATCCAATACATCCATCTGAACAGTCTGCCCACCTTGATCTGGTTGGGGAATCTGGCTTGTCTCGAATTTCACCCTTCCTTCGAATGGATCAACACGGACCAACCTGCGGAGTGGGTCATTGATATCGATCCATCACTAGAAGTAGAACCTCGGATAATGGAGGCAGTCGCTATAATTGGGGATATTCTTGATTCGCTGAATATAGCGTCCATTCCCAAAACCTCTGGTGCAACTGGTGTTCAAATCTACATCCCGATTCAACCCAGATATACATTCCAGCAGCTAAGAGACCTTGGGCAATTTATAGGTAAATATGTCACCGAGAAGCATCCTCAGCTATTCACTATCGAGCGGCTGAAGAAGGATCGTGGAGACAGAATATATTTTGATTACCTGCAGCACTGGATGGGTAAGACCTTATCTGCTCCTTATACACCAAGAGCACGAGCAGGCGCAACCGTATCGACCCCACTACTGTGGGAAGAGGTCCGCCAGAACGTTAATGCGCTCGATTACAACCTACTCACCATCGAATCTAGGTTAAGCAGGTATGGTGATCTTATCGAACTAGTGCCGCAGCAATCTCTCGATCATGTATTTAGTTTTATTAAGGGTTAGCGTACAGCTATTCCTCCCATTTCTTTGAGTACGCTTTATTCGTAACCCAGATGGTTAATCCAATACATATTAGACCTATGATGCCAACTGCTATCCACACTCCAACTCCTGGCACGTCTTACACCTCCTATCCTTCTCCATATTTAGATTAAAGCATCCGACAGTCTATTCTTGAACTGCTTTGGCGAGCAATTATTAAACCTGCGGAACATCTCATAGAAATGGCCCAGGTTAGAAATTCCCACTAGCTCGGCTACCTCAGCAATACTCCGATCCTCGGTTAGCAGCATTTGCTCTGCTTTTTTGATTCTTTTGAAATTCACATAATCCGTAAACGACATACCTACTGCCTTCTTAAACACCTTGATAAAATAATAATAGCTGAGATTAATCTGCTTCGTCACCTCTTCGATTAACATCTTCTCCGATAAATGCTCCTCGATATATGCCAGAACAGGCTGAATTCGCTCCATAAGCGGATCATGCTGATAATGCAGCATCAATTGATTATCGTTTCTAACCAGTAGTAAGAAAATATTCTTAATAAGCGCCGATACAGCAAGCTCATAGCCCTTCTCTTGGTGATCGGTCTCCATATATATATTCATGATAAATTGAGCAATCTGCGCACGTACAGATTCATTCTCACGAAGAATATAGTTCAATCGACTTAATGGTCGAAGTACATTGGAGAAGTATTTCATGTTACTCACCGTACTCTGATCCATATGCTTCTGTAAATCTAATTGGAATACAAGATATTGTAGCGATTCAGCAGAGCACTGTTGCGTTGTATGGGGCTCCGACGAGCCGAAGATAGCCACGTCACCTTGCTGAATTCGGAATTGCTCCTCGGGTAGATATACCGTCATAGCTCCGTGAAGAACGAGTAGAAATTCTACCTCTTTGTGATAATGCCAGGTTAAAGAATCCTTCCCCTTACGTAATGCTGATTTCTCTCGCTTCATGATTTCTCTATTGGATAGTGCTGGCCCTTCAATCTGCCAAATACGCATGCATAAGAATGGGTTCTGATACACAACCTTCTCATGAACCATGTCCATATACACACGATCAACTCCTTCTCACTTGCCATCTTTAGCATAATAGCATAAGTATATTTCTATCATAACGTGAATTCATGAATATATCCATAGCAGGATTGCGTAAGAATCGAACAGGATAAGGAATATAATTCTTGAAGGAGAACAACTATAATTATAGTATAACGAATTATAACTTTGGAGGTCTGTGTCATAATGGCGAACAAAATTAGAGTTACCGTATGGAATGAATATAGACATGAGAAGGAAAGCGATATCGTTCGAGGGGTATATCCTCAAGGTATTCACTCTGCAATAAAGGAAGGCTTGGATAATGAATACACCGTGCAGGTTGCAACACTAGACGAGCCCGAGAATGGATTAAGTGAGGCCAAGCTTAACGAGACGGATGTACTCATTTGGTGGGGTCATAAAGCGCATGGCGATGTGTCCGATGATACCGTTCAGCGTGTGTATGACCGCGTGTTGAAGGGAATGGGACTTATTGTCTTACACTCCGGCCATTTCTCCAAAATATTCAAAAAGCTCATGGGAACCTCTTGTGATCTGAAATGGCGAGAAGCCGATGAGAAGGAACGGATTTGGGTTGTTGCGCCCGGCCATCCGATTGTTGCTGGAATTGGCGAATATATCGAGCTTCCTGAGGAAGAGATGTATGGTGAGCACTTCGACATTCCTCAGCCGGACGAGCTAGTTATGGTGAGCTGGTTCGAGGGCGGCGAGGTGTTCCGCAGCGGCTGCACATATACAAGGGGCTTGGGTAAAATTTTCTACTTCCGACCGGGTCACGAGACCTATCCAACTTATTACAATACCGAAATTCGCAAAGTGATTTCCAATGCAGTCGCATGGTCAGCTCCGAATCACAGAGAGTATCCGAAGTATGGGAACGCTGTGCCCCTGGAATCGATTAAGGGTAGATCGTAGTAAGTAGTTTCTCGATATGTAATATTAGTTAGAGAGGCCCTAAGTAGATGAATCTACTTAGGGCCTCTTTTCTTTACATGTACGGATTATTATCTTCATAGAACAAACGAAAAAGACACGAACAGTAAACATATTGAAGACAGCAGAGTAATAGCAAGTCCAGTAATTATATAATCCTTACTATAACGGCCTATAATCTGGCCGGTTATTGTAGAAATCAACTACAAGGTAGTATCCATGAATTGCTCACCTCGTCACATTTCAACTCTAGTTATAATGTTGTATAATAAAAATTAGTTGGAAGGGTACTTAACTCAGGCCTCGCCAAAGACACCGAGTGATGAACCTCTTCTCACTGCAAAGCGACCGTCCAACTGGGCGGTTTTTTTGTAGTTACTATATTATTCATATCATATACCAGGCTGCAATTGAGTTACCCCAACCATATGAAATCAGGGATCCCAGTGCGATGCAAGGACCATATGGCATATGCGATCCTAGCCTTATCCTACCACTTAGAAGTAAGGCTACAGCAAAAAGGAAACCCAACAAACTTGATATGAGCATTGAAATGAACAACAACTTAAATCCTAGAATTAAACCTATAAATGCGAATAATTTAATGTCCCCTCCACCAATTGCATCCTTCTTCAGGATAAAACTACTAACTACACTGATTAGATAGAAAATCCCTCCGCCTAAAACCATGGAAATTAGATGATTCCAAAGGGGGAGATCATGTATGAATATTCGAAGTATGATACCAACTGTGATACCGTAAAATATCACCTTATTCGGAATGACCATAGCATGAACATCTGTCTGTACAACAATAACAAGGATTGAAATGATAAATAGAGCTACAAGCGTCTCCCATTGCCATCCCCACATCCAACCAGCCCAAGCAAATATAACTCCTGTCGCTAACTCCCACCAGAAGAATGCAGATGAAGTAGATTCATCACAGTATCTGCACTTAACTTTCAATAGTAGAAAACTGAATAAGGACGCCAGATCGTACGGTTTAACTTGGCAACCGCAGGAATAGCCGAGAGCTCGCGAGTAAACAATCGATTCCGCGGTTAGTGTACGTAAAGCAAATACAGTCAGGGGACCACCTACTAGAAGACCAAGAAAGAATAAATATAGGGTTATGTTTAGAATTATATTCACCACGCTATCGGTAATGATAACAACGAGGACGACTGATCAGTGCCCCAAGTCTCAATAAAGCTATATTACAGTAGGCTTAATTTCCTAAACCCTAACAAATCACAAAATGGATCATCAAAGGAGGCATTCGAAAAAAACATGAAAAAGTCTACGAAGAAGAAAAATCCATACATCCTGAAAGATAGTCCAGAGAAATTCGAGACAGGTCGCTAAACGAAGAAATATGACTTAGCTCTGAAGAATCATTCAGACCAAAAATTGAGTGTATACGAACTTCCTAAGCTTTATTTCTTCAAAACGACCATATTTAATTAATTCCATTAATTTTGATTTCATGAGATTATTACTAACGTAAAATTTGGTTTCTACTAATTCCCAATATTGTTCTCCACTCATATTATTCGCTAGGATCACCTCAAATAAAATATATTTTAAACAATCGAATCCCCAATTTAAAATAATGTTTTTTCATCAATTAGCCTCGTGAGATGAACTAATTCAAAATTCTATTCCATCTGCGTGCTATATTGATAATCACTAATCATAATCCTATATATGATCTCATGCCCTTCATATTTATCAACAAAAAAAGCTAAATCATAATATTGTGATTCACTTAATTCTTTTTCTGAGAACGCAACATCTCTAGCACCGTGGTATAGGCTGATATTCTTACCTTTCTTTTGTAAATAATAGGTATTAACCCTATGTCCAGGTTGTGAATATTCTCCATAAACATCAAGCATTTTTTGTTTTAAGTTACCAAGTTTGACTTCTCCATATGTCTTAAATTCAATATCCGATTCATATTCACTTGAAAAACTCATATATGCAACTTTATTGTCTCTGTAATAGATCTGTATTCCATCATAATGATGCAACTCAGTCTTCTTAATATAGGGTTTTTTAGTTGAAGTCCCTAGTATCGAGTCAACCTCTTCTTTATACATTCCTATATAAACCTTTTCTTCAGTTTCTACCTTAATAAAGGATAAATCATCCATTGTAAATGTATATTTAGAATCAGAGACCTTTGGGGCAGTTGTATTCACGACAAGTGAGTTCATGATCTTAAGAGCTACAGGTTTCCATTCATCCATCAAATCAACTGTTGCATTAAAAGTACTTATTAGAAGTCTCCCATTAAGTTCCGTCATAAACATAAGGTTATAAATGTCAATATCGGTAGCTGGTGAAATGAATTCTATCACTCCGACTTTCTTGTCGTTTATAACAATAATGTCATCTCTTAGCCAAGTTGCATCGGTATATATGCCTTTAAAGCTCTGCAATATTGCATCTTTCATACCTGTTAGTTCTTGTTCCGTCACTGTACTATCAGTTTGATTGAATGCTATATTCACAGTTGTTTCTTCATTGGTATAGATGACAGCTGGCTTGTTTCCAACAGGATATTTTACATTAGCAATCTCATCCGACATGATTTCAAAATTCACAGGAAGGTCAATTGAGATCTTGCTTGATAATAAACTATGATTTTTCAAGTTAATTGACATATCTTTTTGGTATTCTTTATTAGATTCGCTATCTGATTCAGATTCAAAGGTGTTCACAGATTTAGATACTGAAGTTTGTTCTTTATCACCTATATAGATAAATATGGCTATGACCACCGCAATAAGTGTAATCGATCCTAACGTAAAGATTTGTATGGTTTGCTTTCTATCCATGAGAGCCTCTCCTTGACTTATATTAGTTTGTAAAATGAGGTTGAGGCGACATGAAGTTGCAATGTCGCCTCGGTGTGGGTTTATTTGGAGACTTCAATATGCAAAACTTTTCCTGTTCGAGCATCCAGATGATACTCAAATGCAGCACAGTTACCAGCAACTAAATGATTAGATTTAGTAAAATATAGATTTACAAATGCTGTTTTTGATCGTGGTTGTTCAATTTGCCATACAATATTGCCATTCGAATCTACACCATATACATTTTGAATGTTTCTGTAGGTATCTGAATTTAAAAGAACTACTATAATCATATCATCCTTTAGAACTGCTTGATAAATGATATAATCAAAGACAACATCTATAGAAACAGGACTTGAAATGCTTAGTATGCGATCTTGAAAAGTAAATTTTGTTGACATAGAATCGAGCCCCTCTCTAAAAATTTGCCAAATGACTAAACCATGTTGGAGGTACATAGTCCATTAACACTTCATACTGTGTCGCACCACCTTGTAGTGTAGGACCATTATCAGTCCATTTTTGAGGCCCTACCGTTCCCATTCTCATTTGGGTGCCTGCAGGTACATTTACATTGGATATTTGGGAAGGGATCGATGGAAGTGCAAATTTTTCTGCTATTTGACTAGTTGTTAAGTAGTTTCCATTCGAATCTTTAACATCTTCGAGCTTCATCATCCAACTTCTTGCTTGGTTTGCCTCATTATGAACTCTAACAAACTGAGTACTTTGTGTTGTTGTAAATTCATAAGCTTGTGTACCTACCTTGTAAGGATCCGTTCTTCCTGCCGCTCTATGAATGGCATTCACTTCATCCGCAGTCTTCTCAATAATGGTAGAACCTTTGAGAGCTGTGATCGTGTCTATATATCTATTCGTTAATCTTAAGGCAACTATACCGTTCCCAAGTACTGGAACCATCCCTGTTGCGGAGATGATGGCATTCGTTGTATCCCCTCTATAATAATAGATGGCGGCGTTAATTCCATCAACAGGTTCACCAACAACGGGTATCATTCCGAGTAAATCCAATGTTTTCTGCAAATTATCTTCTAGAGATTTGGTAGGATCGTAAAACAAAGCATATTCGAGTGCTCTCCAGAATTTCTCTAATCCGCTCGGGCCATATGTGTCATCTAACCAGCCCAAATACTGATGAGCTGTAACCTCCCCCGCATATAATGGCACTTTATTTAAAATGTGCTCTTCAAAATACGGCCAACAAACATCATAACAATTATCTTTGTTATTTCCGGTTATTAATATACCGTTGATGTGAGTTGGAGGCAGAAGAATTTTAGTTATGCTGCCACCCGTTCCCGGGCTCGGTGTCGTATCTGTTTCCACAGGCAGAGTATTACTTTTTGTACTATTATTCGCGGCATCCTTTGCTGTAATATAAAAGTTATAAGTTACACCCGGTGATAATTTATCTATATTAATTGTAGTACCTGTTGTGCTTATATAGTTCAACTGGGGTTGTGCACCCGGTGCTATTAATGTTACTTCATATACTGTTACTCCAACATTGTCAGTCGATGTGGTCCATGAGAGATCAACATTGTCTGTCCCCACATTAGAAAATGAAAGTGTAAATGGTGATGGGCTTTGTGTGTCGGCAGCACATGTATACAAATGTTTATAATAATGAACGTTACCAATAGTTTCTACATAAACTGATTGGCATGTACTGTTGATAACGATCCTTCATGTCCCGTATTCATCGCTTGAAGCATGTCCAGTGCTTCACCAGCTCGTACCTCTCCAACGATAATTCGATCTGGTCGCATTCTAAGTGAAGAACGGACAAGATCCCGTATACGTATCTCCCCCTTGCCCTCAATGTTAGGTGGACGAGTTTCCAACCTAATGATATTATCTGCATGGGATAGCTTCAACTCAGCCGCATCCTCAATCGTCACAATACGAGATTCAGGTGGGATAAACATACTAAGTGCATTCAAGAATGTAGTTTTACCCGAACCCGTTCCACCAGAGATGAGGATATTAAATCTTGCTTTAACTAATCTCTCCAATAACTCAGCAGCTTCCTTCGTTCACATCCCAAAGTCGACTAATTCACTCATTGTGTATGGTTTTTCCGGGAATTTCCGAATGGTTATGGCTGGCCCGTCCAACGAAATTGGGGACAGTACGACATTGACTCTTGATCCATTAGGCAAACGGACATCTACAATCGGATCGCTCTCGTCAATCTTCCTATTCATAGGTGATACAATCTTCTCGATGACTTGATGTAATTCATCCTCTGTCTTGAATTTCAAGAGCATCCCTCTACGATCCCGCGCCAGCTGTAGCTCCCCATTCTTCTCGATATATATTTTATTAATTCCATTAACCATAATCTCTGTAATACTTCTATCATGAATTAGGGGCTCTATAATGCCATAACCGAACATGGTATGCATTAACTGCTCTAGAATCTCAGCCCGTTCGTATGAACTCAGAATCCATTGTGAGCGATTCGCCTCTAACTCATCCTCTATGATTTTCCAAATATTATTGCGTATGTATTGTAAGTCCTCAAGTCCATTGCTTAGGAACAAATCCCGATTCTCTGATATTCTTAGCCGTACACGATGATATACTTGCGTTTTCTTATCCGTATACTCCACGGAAGTTTTATCTCCAACCATTCCTTCATCCAGATAATCGTTCTGTCGCTGCTTGATCAGCTCTTCGATGCTCAATCGAATCCCACCTTCTTCAGCACTGCTGCAGCTAATTTCTGAAAAGGGATAGCAGCTTTTCGCTTGCCAGAATTTACTGCAGGAACACCAATATTAGTGAATCTTTGAATCAACTTCGACATATCATCAATTTCGGCTATAATCGGGTAACCCACTTCTATCTGGAACTCCTGGTTATGGAATCCAGAATGCTTGCTACACCTATTTATAATGACTCCTACACGATCTCTAGGAATATTCAGATTATCCAGAATTTCTTTGAACATGATGAGCTTCCAGCCCGATGTCACATCTTGAAGAGTCGGAATAAGAATTAGATCAGCCTTCTCTATGCAAGCAATATTACGTTCGCAAATTTCAGGTGAAGTATCGATAATGATAATCTGTTCATTTTCTCGCTTTGCTGTTTCTATTAATGCAGCGGTATTATTGAGAGATAGTTTCTCCATCTTAATCGGTGAAGAGCTTAATAACATGTGTAGGTGATCAAAATCCGGGTGGGTGATAACAGCATCCTTGAAATAATCACCAAACCGTTCGACTTCAAATTCACTCTCGCTCTGCTCCATCGCTGTGATCAAGCTGGACATTCCCTTTCCTCTAATCGGTAGCTTTAACATGGATGGGAGACTCCCATAGCCAGCCAAATCTATTAGTAGTACCTTGATATTCTGCTTAGCATAATGAATGGCCATGTTAACCGCCAGTGTGGACTTACCTGACCCACCTTGTGGTGATGATAATAAGATAACCGCTTGCTTACTCATCGATTTATGATCTCCTTCTCATATATTTCTTGAGGATACGTGGGTTTCGTTAGATCCCAATCTTGAGAATCTGGATTTAGGGGTGTTAGAATGAAATCAATTTTCCCTTTACGCTTAGATAATGCGAGTAATTGTGCTTCTTCAGGAGAAACCAGCAAGGTTACATTCTGTAGAATAAGGTTACTGCTTGATTCCCGATCCTTCTCAGATATGGTTTTGATATCGAATATCGTAATGTTCTTCAGAATCGTTTTTGAATAAATCCCACCCATCTCCCCGTTTGTAGAAGTGAAGATAACGTCCACTTTGTCTCCGGCATTCAGACTAAATCCAAGGGTTCCTTCTGCATCTACCTTCAAAGATATTGCTCGTTGATCAGGTGGAATGAAGAATGCTTTAGGCAATGCTTTATTCTCTGACGGTATTCCACTCACACTCTCATTGGGAAGTACCAGCTTATCTGCTTCACTTATTACCACTTCCCCAGCTTTCAATGGGGTAAGTGTTACCATACCTACAGCAGCTTGAATATCAGTAAAAGCATTAGGTACTAATAATGATCGATCCTCTGCTCTTACTTGCACGGTTTTGAGCATGTTACTCGTTATCTGAGTTTGTGCTGGAATATTCTCCGATGCCACAACAACTCCGACCTGTTCAGAGATGGATTTAAAAAATTGATTCACATAGAATGCGATACATATGGATAAGAAGATAGCAAGAATTGTCTTTAACCAAACCTGTTTGGTAATCATAAGAAGAGATTCACCTTTCACTATTTAATTGGCTTACACTTCGATTTTCACAATTTTCCTACTTACGATATAATTTAGTCCAATAAGCAGAAAGCCCGTGAATAATAACACTCTCCCGATTAAGGATCCATACATAGGGCTCATGTATTCGGGTGACAAGAGACTTAGACATACCACGATACCTATAGGCATAATCGAGAGGATCTTAGACTCCATCCGTTTACTTGCAGTGAGAACTAGAATCTCATTCTTAATTTCTATCTTCTCACTAATAATCTTGGATATATTGCTTAACACCTCAGTCAGATTGCCACCACGCCGTTTCGTAATCAATGTTGCATTAACAAAATCATCGACATCCTCCAATTGAACTCGATCTCGGAAGGCTATCATTGTCTCTTCTAATGCGTAGCCCATTCTCAAGTCGTCTGCCATTCGCCTAAATTCTTGAATGATAGGAGCATCCTTCGCATTATGAAATATACGTTCTAAGTCAGGTACACTTCGTTCAATCGCACGTTGGAGTGAGGCACCCGCCAATAATGATGAGCTTAAAGTAAACATGGCTTCTCTTAGCTGTAGATTCAATACATTCCTCCGTTTTTCGATGATTCCCGCTATAATCCACCTTGGGTAGAATAGCCCTACTAAGCTGATCATCAATGCAAAGGGCCAGCTTCGGAAGAAGAATAGCACGAATAAGAAGATTCCCATACAGATAGGAGTGGTGTAGAACAAATATTTTTTAGTATTGAAAACATACTTCATCTGATCTTTATTCAAGCGTAAGAATCTACCTAACCATGACTTCTTCTCCTTCTTATATCCAGTAATAAAAGCATAGTACCTCCGAATATGCCTTTTTCCCCACGATTACCAACGAGCAGGTCAAGAACAATGGAAACTAGTATATACATAAGCAAGCCACACAATATCGAGATTAATAGCATTCGAACACCCCTTGTTGTTAGAACTCAAAAAATTGTAGTATCGTGAATATCGCCGGTCCAATCAGGAATATCATCAGGGCCGGTAAGATAAATCCCATCAATGGCAGGAATAATTTAATCGACGCCTTCTCTCCTGTTTCTTTGGCTAAGGACTTCCGCTTCATCCACGCTTCATTCGCTTGATTTCGCAATACTATGGTTAATCCAGTTGATCCCTTCTCCAAGGTTTGCAATAATGCGGATACCATTAACGTTAACTCTTCCACCAATACACGATTAATCATATTCTCGAAAGCTTCCTTCTGCGGAATGCCTACAGCAATTTCTTGCATCGTCTTCTGGAACTCCGTACTTAATTCCCCTGGCTTGCGACTACAGACCTCCTCTAATGCTTGCAACAGAGATAGTCCAGCATCCGTTGTCACTGCTAGTGAGATTAAGATCGACGGAATTTCTCTCTGAATCTTCCTCCTACGTTGCTTCACTCGAATGTGAATCCACTGATCGGGTAAGAAGAAGCCCAGCCAAGTAAGTACAACTGTCAGTAGGATCATCTCGAATGATAAATTTAATAGGGTCAGTTGCGTACAATATATTACTAGGAATGAAGACAGAAGATATTTCAATGCGACAAACTGATCAACGGTGAATATATGCTCCACATTAGCTAGTCGAAGTTGATTTTTATACCTATACCAGCGTGGTGCGAAACCATCAATGTGGAATATCTTAATAGCTAGGTGGAGCACGGGGTAGATTCTCTGAATGTGCTTGGAGGATGTCTTGACCCTTCTAGGCCCTTGTGTAGTCCTAGTCAATATCACATTCAAGGAATGGTGCAAGTATCTATTGGGGAACAGCTCCGAGATCGGCAACAAATACAGCATGCATAGAAGAAAAATATAAACCGTAATCGCCGTAATCAACTTAATTACCTCCTCATTCGAATTCTAGTCATAGCCATGAGCAAGTGAAGTAACGGTTACCGTCTTAGCGTCAATTCCGAATATCTGCAAGAAGTGCAGAGGTGCATCTACCTCGGCCTCCACAATACAAGTATTCTGTTCCAACGCTGGTACCTCAATCTTGACTAACCTAGCCTCTGGTATATTCTCCATTAGAATTTCTAGTACTAGTTGCTCAGCAATTTCTTCTCTGAGAACAATTCTAGTTTCGCTGTACCAGATATCTCTATCATAGGAGTCGATAGCTGCCAATGAAGCCGCATCTGCTGCTGTCTCCAATGAAATTCGATAGAAAATAAGAACAGCTCCGTCTGCACATAAGGCTAGAAAGGCTAATAGCACCGGCATGAATATCGCAATAACCATTGTCGTAAACCCTCTTTGGTTGCTGACCAAGGATCGCATGAACTGTGACCTCTATTCTCGAATATATCGATAACTGACTTCCGAACGAACTGGTACGTCATCGTAACCAGTTATTTCCTCAAGAAATGGGAGGTTTAGTGAGAAATAGTAGGTAACCTGAATTGTAATCTTGCCATTCTCATCATCATCAACTATGACTTCTGACCCATCCCCACCTGGAAGAGCTGTTAATGTACGAAGTACAGCAGATTGCATCCGTTGTTCTTTCTCTTCTTGGTTAATTGAACTAACATTCCAAATCTGTAAACCTTCTCTTCCTCCTTCATGAGCTGCAATTAGTACCACACTCTTAGAGAAAGCAAATATACCAATGTAAATAATGAACATGATGATTAATAGAAGTATAGGGAGAATGATCGCCAATTCCAAAGCGGCTTGCCCTTTCTGATTTTGATATAATTTAAGCAATTTCAGCATTCCACCTTATGAGAGTATAGGACAATGGATGTCAAAAAGTTAGTTTGTTATGGGGCCTTTTGAACTATGTAGTATACTTACTAGAAGGTACTTTATCATTCTTGAGTAATACTTGTAAATATACCCAATGAAATTTATGTAAATAATTGTACTAAGAAGTATATTTTCTATTATATATCGACAAGATTCGAATTTGTTCTACAAAAGGGGTAAGGATTATGTCGAAAGTGTTTTTGAATGGAACAGCAATCGATTGGGATATTAAATACGCTGATACTTTCTTTACGAGACTTTTTGGGTGGATTGGAAAAGTGGAAATAAATGAGAGCGATGCATTATTATTAAAACCCTGCGTTCGAATACATACCTTTGGAATGAGGATAGATATTGATGTTCTCTTCTTAGATCATTTAGGTGTTATTTTACATCTAACCGAGAACTTGAAACCCAATAAATTATCCCCAAATATTAAAAAAGCAAGAAGTGTAATTGAACTTTCAGCGGGAACCATTCGGAGAATGAATATTCAATTAGGGGATAAAATTATGATAAATAATTCTTCGTTTTTGTAATAAACAAAACGACCATCCATATAGACAGTCGTTTTAATATCATCTGTAATCAACTGGACAATTCTGAAAGAGATTGTAATAAAATTTGCGGCCCTCAATTGATTTAATAATTCTCAATCTAGCGCCAACTATTACACGAAAACGGTTCTCTTGGGACCTATTACTGCAGGCTAATACACATAGTCGGAGCTCCTACTCCGACTTTTGCAATAGCCCTTATGTACCCGAACGATTCACAGCCATAAGACTACATATCTCAACCAGCTCTGCTGCTAACCCATCAACCCGCTGTGCAATCAATGGGTCGATGATCTGAAACTGGTCGTTCACCTGATGCTTATCGACGACTACTTGATCAGGCAGAACCAGACTATATACTCCTCTTAATACCAGCCGCAAATTGTTCAATGCATTAATGCCACCCTTACCTCCGCCAGCTAATGCAGCAATAGCAGAAGGCTTGCGCCTGAAGTGGGATCCGCCAAGAAAATCGATCGCATTCTTCAGTGCACCGCTCATACCATTATGATAATCCGGCGTTACGACGAAGAAGGCGTCAGCCCGAAGAGCTAGCGCTCGCCAATGCATCACCTCTGGAAGCTGGTCCTGCTCCAAGCTCCCATCATAAATAGGAAGCTTCGCAATTGCTAGATTCACATACTCCACCTCCGCTCCTAATTGGGTCAATGTAGTAGCGATATGATTAGATAGAGCTTGTGTTCGACCTAACTTCCTTGGACTTCCCCCAATAACTAAAATCATCTAATCCTCTCCCATGTCTACACAAATATCTAAAGCTTCTAATCAAAATCATACCTTTGCTCTTTAAAGGGATCACCATACATATGATAGCCATTCTTCTCCCAGAAGCCCGGTTTGTCCTTCTCAATAAATTCGATACCTCGAAGCCACTTGGCACTTTTCCAAAAATATAGATGTGGAACAACCATACGCACGGGATAACCATGCTCCGGAGTTAATAGCTGACCATTATGCCGAATACCCAAGAAGGAGGTTTCTCTCATGAAATCCTCGAGAGGCAGATTGGTGGACCAGCCATGCTCAGCATGCAGCATGACATAATGCGCCTCAGGCTTCAGCTTTACCTTGCTCATAATATGAGCTACCGGAATACCCTCCCAAACGTTGTCCAACTTAGACCACGTTGTCACACAATGAATATCGTTAGTAAACTCCGTTAGTCGAGTATTGATGATTTCCTTGTAGGTGATCGTCACTTCTTCCTCAATAAGACCGAATAAGCGGAGATCCCATTTACTCATATCGTTATAGTAAGGCACACTGCCATAGTGTAAAACCGGAAACCCTTCTGTCACTGTCTGTCCTGGGGGAACACGGTCATTATTGGCATTAGACTTGTCTGAGGATTTGAATAACATCGTGTTGGACCTCCTTCTAGTGCTCAAATGTTGTTATCCCTATTATAACCATAATTCACAGCTTGGTTAAAAGCCCCTTGGATAGAGAATATTATAAAGGGGTGAGAACCGATGCCTACTAACAGCAGTAAACCAAGACGACAAATCGCAAACATCAGCGTATTAGGTACAACTCAACTACATAAAAAGCGACCATGGATTGTAGCCTGGTGGTCCTGCTCTTTTCCTGGATTCGGTCATTTGTTACTGTCTAAGTATTTACGAGCCCTATGCCTCTTTGCTTGGGAATTTGTAATCAATACATTTGCTCATGTAAACGAAGCCATCGTATACACATTCATTGGGCAATTTGATAAGGCTACCGAGGTCTTGGAGCCTCGTTGGCTTTCCTTATATGTACCCGTCTATTTATTCGCGGTCTATGACAGCTATCGCACAACTGTCGATATGAACCAATTGTATGTGTTAGCAAGCCAAGAGAATGCACCGTTTAACGCCCTTCGAATGAATGCCATAGAAACGAATTATCTAGATAAAAGAAATCCATTGACCGCCCTGTTATGGTCACTATTAATGCCGGGAATGGGGCACTTATATATACATCGTTTATTGACCGCTGTCGTTATATTGATTTCGTGGATTATTATTATTTTTCAATCAAAAGCTTTACTAGGTCTCCACTACACGCTAATCGGAAATTGGGAGCAAGCAACGACTGTGCTTAACATGCAATGGTTCTTATACATACCATCTATCTATGGCTTTACGATCTACGATGCCTATGTTAACTCCGTTGAGAATAATAAATTATTTGCCCGCGATCAGAATAACTATCTGACGGAACAGTATCAAAGCACACCGTTTAACCTACCATCAAAACCTTAGATTCGAGGAACGCTATGTATGTGATTTCATCCTTCGACCACACCATCCATCTGGAGCTTGCACTTATTAGGCTTGAGCAGATGGGAATACCCAAGAAGAATATTTATGCAGTACCTCTAATTCCATTTGTCAAAGAAACACGATGGTTCGATACCATACACCATTCGGATGGTGTTAGCTTATTGGATACCAGTCTGGCCTGCGCTACCGCATTAACGGTGGTGGGCTCCTCCTATGGTTTTATTCTTCATGGCGGCCCCATTATATGGGGGATGATTGGCGCTGTAACTGGTTTTCTGATTGGTCTCATTCTTGACCTGATTATTCGCAAAAGACGCCGTCCCAAGACGAAGAACACATTCGTAGAACCCAATGTATTCATTCTAGTCCAATGTGATCAGGATAAGCGTGATCAAATCATAGCCATCCTTAAGGAGCATTATGCTATAAATTATGGTGTGCTGCTAGATTAGAATATTAATGGCTTCTTCTTGCGATCACCGAAGATCTTCGGTCCGATCCATGTAATTAATACCATAAGAAGAACACCAATACCCGTAGTTAAACCAGCAATCTGAAACCAATTGGGCAGATGCTCAGTGACATCATAAATATAACCGCCAATAACGGGACCGAGGAACGCTGCTAGCCCAGTTACAGCTGCGAAAACAGCTATATACATAGGCCTGTCTGCTTTTGGTGTATCTCCGATTATAAAGTTGAACACTAATAAATTAAAGCCACCTAGACCAATGCCAAGTAGGATATGAATAATTACTAACACCACGATGGCTGGAACGATAATGGTCGCTCCCCATAATAAGCAGGAAGCCGCAATAATTGGAAAGGTCCAGAATAATAACTTTCGGGTCGGAATACGCGCATTCAGATTACCCCAATAGTAATAACTGATCATCATACTTACGGTTGAAACAATGGTCAATATCGACACTACAAAATAACTAAGCTCCATAATAGAAAACATAATTAGACTGAATAGCGGAACCACCATATTCTGCAAGAATAGAAAGCCCGTAATGAATAACATTGCTCTTAGAAAAACAGAATTCTCGAAAGGCTTCTTGACCATAAGCTTCAGGTTAGGTGCAGATGATTTCTCAAAAGGCATGTTCGGATAGAAGAGTAATGTGATGATATTCATCACGCTTCCCACGGCACAGATCTGGAATAGAATACGATACCCGTCCATACCAGGATAAGCATCCAGAATGTACCCTCCTACGAATAAAGTGACACTTACCGTACCCCATAACAGCATGCTGCGTATGCCAAAATATCGACCCCGGACTTGACTAGGCACCATATCCGAAATCAAGGAGGACCACAATACACTACCTATTGCGTTAGATAAGAAAGCGATACTATAGAATATGATATACATTTCAAAGTAAAAATGCTCGGATACCAAGAACGGCACCGCACCCGTTAGTGTCCAGAATACGCGATGTATCCCAGCGAATATGATTAAGCCTAATCGACGATTCGTGAAGCGTTGCATCACATAGGCTGCGGGAATCTGCACCAAATTGAACAAGGCTGGAATAGCAAGTACTAGCCCAATCTGAAAGGATGATGCTCCTAGCAGGAGCAAGTAACCCGTCAAGAAAGGCACTCCTAGTAAAGTAACTGTCACCATGGCTGGAAAGCCTTCTATTGTGGCGGCAAGTAAATGCTTACGGTATGCGGAGCGTTTGCGGTTAGATTTATCTAACCATGTCTGAGTTCTGATCATGATTGAAGACCCCTTGAATTATAATGTAACATGGGGATCGGTAAGATGATGTAACAATGTGCGTACCATCGCACCAGTAGCGCCCTGCGGTTCCATTCCTCTTGCCTTCCATAGCCACGCTGTACCGCCTGTATCTAGGTGAATCCATGGGATATCATCTGCGAATGCGCCAATGAATAAACCTGCTGTTATTGCTCCTGCCAATCTGTTGCCCGTACTATTCCTCAAGTCCGCAACCGTACTTCTCAGCATCTCCTTGAACTCTGGATATACAGGTAACTGCCACAGCTTCTCACCGCCGTACTCAGCCGCTTTCAGAAGTTGGTCAAGGAAAGCGTCGTTATTCGCAATTGCCGCCGTAGCCACATCCCCAAGTGCTACTAATACTGCGCCCGTTAAAGTCGCTACATCAATTAGCTTTGTTGCACCCAGTTGTCGGGCATACGTCACAGCATCTGCTAGAACAATACGTCCTTCTGCGTCCGTATTCAACACCTCAACGGTACGTCCGCTCATTGTAGTAATAATATCACCAGGTTTATATGCACTCCCCGAGGGCATATTCTCTGCAGCAGGAATGACTGCCACTACATTAACATCAGGCTTTAAACGACTGAGTGCCTGCATGACTCCCAAGACAACAGCAGCACCACCCATATCGCTGATCATCTCTTCCATACCATCGGCTTTCTTGAGTGAAATCCCTCCAGTATCGAAGGTTATCCCTTTACCAATTAGACCATAAACGGTATCCGATTGTGTTGATCCTTGATAATTCAGGACGATCATCCGTGGTGCATGAACGCTCCCTTGACCTACCGCCGCTAATCCACCCATACCTAACGACATAATCTCGGTTTCATCCAGCACATGACACTTCATACCACCTAGCTCGGCCAGTCTAACTGCTTCGTCAGCTAATGTGGCTGGTGTCAATTTGTTGCTAGGTAAATTCGTAAGATCTCTTGTGTAATTTGTCGCATCTGAGAAGGCTATCGCATGTTCAATGGCTTGCTGTAACCTTAGGGTAGCATGATCATCATTGATCAAAAACTCAACAGATTGCAAGGTATTCGCTGTGCTTGCTTCTGACTGCTTATAAGATTTAATGGTGTAGCTACCTAGTCCAATCCCCTCTGTCCATGCAGCAACACATACCTCTACGGAAAAGGATGTAGCAGCAGGCAGACACGTTGTAAGATCTATAGCAATTTGCTGAAGATAACACTCACCTGCGAGCCGAGCAGTATGAGCTCCAAGCTCTCTTATCCTCTGCAAGGAAAGTACACTCTCCTTGTTATAGAGAACAATAAGCTTCGGAACAGGATATAGTCCCATTGAAGAGATAACCATCTCATGGGATGTGGCATTTAATGCATGCTGCTTACTAATCGTCTGTTGGATCACTTGAGCAATCGGAGCAGGGAATTTAGTCAGAATAGTATCAAATTCACCAAAAACACAGAAGGCTAATGCTTCACAGCCTTCTGTGTTTAAGTGTCGATTACGCTCCGTGGTTATATCGAACTTAATATCGGGTGCTGGCAAGCTGCCATCTCCTTAAAAGTTTTTGAGAACTCGCTAGTGGTAGATAAAACAACTTCGAAAGCATAGGCTAAGTTGTTAATGACTACGATTAATTATACAATCGCGCTGCGTCCTGTACAGTTCGTTGCATAGGTAGGTGATACGGACACTTGTCCTCACATAATGGTTTAACTTTACATGGCTCGTAATCTGAACAAGCAGTAATCTTCTCTCTATGCTTCTCAAACCATTGCTGACCTTTGGGTAATAAGCCGAACTTCTCCCTTACCACACTAGCTATCATAACGTCGGGGATAGAAATTTCCAGTGGACAGGAGCAATAGTTACATCTTCTGCAGGAATGCGACCCAAGCTCACTAGCAAGCTGCTCTAGCTCAGCCTTCTCCTCGCCGTTCACTTGAACTTCCATTGCTTGAATATTTTCCTTCACCTGATCTACACTAATCATTCCTGATATGATGGTGTTTACATCTTGAGCATAGGGGTATCGGATCGCTTTGTCGACAGGCTGCACGAATCCACCTGATAAAGGTTTCATTGCCGTTCTACCCATCCCTTGCTTGATCGCCATGGGGATAAGCTCCTGTAGAGCAAAAGGCTGAACCAAGCTTAGATGGAATAATACTTGATCGAATTGTCCCTTACTAATCCAGCGTGTCAGTAGATCGGGTCGATGACCAGTAATGCCGATAAACCGAACCTTTCCTTCCTTCTTCGCTTCTAAGACAGCTTCGTAAGCACCCTTCTCACCCATAATTGTTTTATATTCTTCCACATAATTAACGTAATGAATCTGAATGAGATCCAGATAATCCGTTTTCATCCTTAGTAAGCTACGTTCAATCTGTTCTTTCGCTTCCTTATAACTACGTTCACCAGTCTTAGTAGCTAGAAAATATTCTTGCCTACGGTGTGAGATACTCTCGCCAATAATTTCCTCGCTATTCTTATAAGCCGCAGCAGTATCTATATAATTAATTCCATGGTCCAGAGCATAATTAAGAGCTTGTTTGGCTTGTTCCAGAGGAACTCCTGGTAAATTCATTGCTCCAAAGCCAAGTGACGATACTTGATAACCTGTTGAACCAAATTGCTCGTATTTCATATACATCCCTCCACTCTACATTATATAACAATTTGAAGAAGCATAATGAAATAAAGAGGAAATCCATAAAAAAACAAACAAGACGGATTTACCCGTCTCAATGTTGTACATTTCAATAATCCACAGTATTTCTGGCTTTAGTTGAAAGTTTCCACTTTCCAGAATTCTTTTATCCGTTCCATGCCTGACAGCTGTTCGTCCTTTTCTCGCTCTTCCTTTTCCATCCGCTCTTCTTTCTTTCGTTCCTCATCCTTCATTCGTTCTTCTTTCTTTCGCTCCGCATTCTTCATTCGTTCTTCTTTCTTTCGCTCCGCATCTTTCATTCGTTCTTCTTTCTTTCGCTCCGCATCTTTCATTCGTTCTTCTTTCTTTTGTTCTTCATCTTTCATTCGCTCTTCTTTCTTTTGTTCCTCATCCTTCATTCGCTCTTCTTTCTTTTGTTCCTCATCCTTCATTCGTTCTTCTTTCTTTTGTTCCTCGTCCTTCATTCGCTCTTCTTTTTCCCGTTCATCTTCTTTCTTTCGTGCTTCCTTCAGTATCTCTAGCTTTATATTTGCTTCCTCTTTTATTTTCTCTTGTTCATTCTTTTTCTGTTCTTTCTGTTCATCTTCGTCGTCATTATCCCGATCATGCTCGTCTCTATTTTGGTCTTTGTTTAGCTTTCGTTCCTTCTTATCCTCAAGCTGTTTATCTAGCATGGACTTTAATTCTTCCTTCGTTACCTTTCGGTCCTTTGGCAGAATATTATCCATACCACCATTTTCTACAATCATTTCCTGTATTGGTTTTCCCTTCAGTTCATCATCAGAAGTGGATTTTTTGTTATCTCGAGTTAATAGCTGCATCGCTTTTTTCCCTGTAGATACACCTTGGGCAATAGCTTCATTACGAACCTCAGGAGGTGCGGTAATGGCAGTAACTACAATCTGTTGTTTGGCTTTGGTTTCTCTATGACTAATTGCATCTATGAATTTTAACTTAACTTTCTCCGCTAATTCGATTTCATAATCCTTCTGTTCCTTGTTCACAACGGTACTAGTTATGATAATATTGGCATCTCCACTGTCTAGATAGTGGCCTTGCTCTATCCTCTCAACGATGATCTCCCAGAATGCTTCCAGGGTTAATCCCTCATAAGCCAGATCTTTAATAAGCTCTATACCATCCTCATTAATTCCCCGCGCCTCAACGACTTGTTCATTCTTCTCGATACCCACTTCAATGCTTGGATTAATATCCATCGTTACATAGGCGGCTACCTTAGCACTAGAGTTGCCCACACCCAATATACTAAGAACTGCAATAATAACTAGGCAGAATACTGATGCAGCCGCGATACCGAAAGAACGAGACGAACGCCAATTTTTTAGAGGTTTTCTGTAGGTTTCTACATAAGATATTTCTTCTCCGATTTGACAGGAGCGTTCTTGTTTGGCGATATGCTTGAATTGACCATCAGATGTCATAATGAGAATCGATTGTTCAGTAATCTCTATAACTATACCTTTGTTCATTCTAACCGCTCCTCTCTGTCGATGTCGGGTCACCGTATAAATAATCCCTTAAATAAGGGTAAGTACCTGAATAAATTAAAGCGATAGCAATTAAATATTTGCGATTGCGCTCCAATGTTTTGCGGGATACATCTAGCTGATCTAACAATTCCTTAATGGGAAGCATTTTCTTTGTTCTTAGCAGGCTCATAAGGTGATCATCATTTGCTAACTTTCGACCAATGCCCATCAACAGCTGCCTAGAATCTATGTGCTTCGGTGAACATTCCACCAAATCGGTAAAGCTAATACCATAATGTGATAGATCCTTATTAAAATCCTTAATCTCTGCGCCACGATCCTCAACAGTACGTTCTTTCTCATAATGTTGAACAGCTTGGTGAACCTCCACCGGGTTAATGATTTGACTTTCCTCATCTTCTACCTCGAATGAGGATAATGGAACCTGCTGTTGAAATCGTTGTTCCTTCCTAAGATAATCAATTAAACGTCGGCGAATAACAGTCTCCGCGAAGCTTAAGAACGACCGTCCCGACTCCGTTGAAAACTTATTCATAGCTTCATTGAAGCCGTCTAGCGCAATACTGAATTCATCATCTCTTGATGGATCGATATAACGTCGACAGAATCGACTGGTGATCTTGGCGATGAATGGCTGATAATCGATAATAATCCGATTACGCAATGACATATCACCAGCTTGAACATTCATAACCTGTTCTTCTAAACAATCGGTAGCAAGTGCTCCCGATTGTTCATACTTGGCTTTTCCTATAAATCGTTTGAATAATACGAGTAGCACATTTCCACCTCGCCATACAGTTTTCGCACGACAACCTCAATTTATGGGGGTTAGCGATTAATAATTTAAATGCCATTTATGATCTTATACCCCAAAAAGAAAGAAACGTCTCATTCTGAGACGCTTCCTATTAGGAAAAAGTTACAATAGGCTCAATCGGACAGACTCTTAACTAATCTTGTTGTGATTCTTCTGCTTGAGCTTTAATCTGCGTTCACTCAATACATGTAATCGTTTCTTTAATTGCTCCTGCCAATCCACATCCTCTAGAAGCTGGGCAACAGATAATAAATCAAGCGCCATATCTATCTGATTGCGGACAACATCCAGCGGTTCTTCATGCTCCGTATTCACACAGTTCTCATAGAGCCGGTCATTCTTTCCAACATCAACATACTCGGAAAAATTAACCTCCGCAGCTCCATCCGTATGTGCATACTCGGCTAAGATATCATACTCATTCTCAATCAAGTAATGAACTTGGATATGGTGACACACTGGGCAAAAAAGAAGTGGTACATTATGAATTTGGGTACGAAAATGCTTTAACGTACCTCGCGTTCCGATCATGCTTGCTCCACAGCAAAAACTCATGGCCGATCCCTCCATTCCGAAAGGAAATATAATACTTATATTCGGCTTGGATGTAAAAAATCCTTTTTTTATTAAAAGTTTTTCATGATCACGCTTGTGATCGATAAAACTACTCCGAAAGCATAAGCTAAGTTTTTCATGATCGCATCTACTTCAGAAGCACATGTCGAGTTTACTCAGCTCCATAGGTTGCCGAATACTTCTCAGCTGTCCATAGCTGATCTATCTCAGCAGGATCCGATAGCTCCACTATGATCATCCAGCCATCCCCATAGGGTGCTTCATTCACCTTCTCTGGAGCATCCACTAATGCGGAGTTCACTTCGATGACTTTGCCGCTAATGGGTGCATACAGTTCGGAAACGGTTTTAACAGACTCCACACTGCCGAAGGGGTCATTAATTTGAATGACATCTCCTACTTCTGGTAGCTCGACGAACACGATATCACCTAACTCGCTTTGCGCGAAATCGGTAATGCCGATAGTAACACGGTTACCCTCTAATTTTGCCCATTCATGCTCTTCACTATATTTTAATTGCTCTGGTACATTCATGGAAATCTCTCCTAAAAGTTTTTGGTAACATAAATTATTCTACAGCTTTTACGCCCAATATTTTCTGTATACGTTGATCCACCATCTGTAAACCACGTTCCCCCGCTTGGAAATGGCGAAGTTGATGCTTCTCATCGAACAAATAATAGGCTGGCACAAATTCATTCTGATAAGCATCGGTTACTGCATGTTCATTATCAATGATAATTGGATGAGTTAATTCATACTGTTGAATTGTAGCTTTGATCTGTTCAATTTCCGTATCTTTCTCAGAACGAGGCATATGTACACCGATGATCTTAAGCTTATATTGCTCCCCGTACACTTCACGCCAGTGATTAATGATAGGTAGACCTTCCTTACATAAATAACAGCTTACAGCCCAAAAATGGACAAGGACCGGATGACCCTGCAATGCTTCTTTATCCACTTGACCATTGACCCATTCGGTTACACCTGCAAAATCGGGGATTTCCGTACGTAATTTCATTGGCATTGGAATAAACTCCTTATTTGTTAATGAAAATCCCCCGTGCCTGCACAACGGCTGACAAGAGGGAATAGGTTGTCCTATTAAACAGAAACGAGTTGTTTTTGACCTGGCTTCCAGTTAGCTGGGCATAGTCCACCAGACTGTAATGCCTGAAGAACACGAAGAGTCTCATCTACACTACGACCTACATCGTTGTGGTTGACTACTTGATATTTCAACTCGCCTTCTGGATCAATAATGAATAGACCACGAAGCGCGATACCTTCTTCTTCAATCAACACACCATAATCGCGTGCTACCTTATGCGTTAAATCGGCTGCAAGTGGAAAGTTCAACTTACCTAAACCATTCGCATCACGAGGAGTGTTGATCCATGCACGGTGTGAGTGCTTACTGTCTGTGCTAACGCCTAGAATTTCACAATCCAAATCATCGAACACATCTGCTGCATCACTTAAAGCAGTTATTTCTGTAGGGCATACAAACGTGAAATCTAGTGGGTAGAAAAACAATACAAGCCATTTGCCTCTGTAATCGGACAACGTTACCTTACCGAAGTCCTCTCCGTTACCAAATGCTGTTTCCATTGTGAAATCAGGTGCATCTTTTGCTACTAATCGACTTACCATAAATGTGTTTCCCTCCTGAAATTAAATTATCTGTGTATTACAAAATGTTAGCATCCCACAAATTCAAAGTCAAATTCTCATGCTCTTGATAATAAGATCACCCATCTGGACTGTACCAATGGCCTTACTCTTATCCACTGCAATATCACTAGTACGATGTCCTGCATCAAGCACTTCTTTAACTGCAGCCTCGATAGATGCAGCAGCATCCTCATAATTAAAGGTAAGTCGGAACATCAGGGCAACGGACAGGATAGTAGCGATTGGATTGGATATTCCTTGTCCAGCAATGTCAGGTGCGGAACCATGTACGGGCTCATACAAGCCAAAGCTACCTTCTCCAAGAGAAGCAGATGACAGCATACCAATGGATCCAGTTAGCATGGCAGCTTCATCACTAAGAATATCGCCGAACATGTTCTCGGTAACAATTACGTCAAAGCTTGATGGACGACGAAGTAGCTGCATGGCACAATTGTCCACCAATATGTGTTCAACTTCAATTTCTGGGAATTCAGGAGCAATCCGATTAACAACCTCTCGCCATAAACGTGAGGTTTCCATCACATTAGCTTTATCAACAGAGGCTAATTTCTTGCGACGTTTACCAGCTATCTCGAAGGCTTGACGAACAATGCGTTCGATTTCCATTTCATTATACACACACGTATCCGTCGCTTCTTGGCCATTAGCAGTATCACGGCGGAATTTCTCGCCGAAGTAGCTACCCCCCGTCAACTCACGAACCACAACTAAATCCGTACCTTCTAGAACTTCAGGCTTAATTGTGGATGCATCCTTCAAACAATCGAATACCGTTGCCGGTCGTATATTAGAGAACAAACCTAATTCTTTACGAATGCCGAGTAGTCCTGTTTCTGGCCTTAACTCCTTCGGGTTGTTATCCCATTGTGGTCCGCCTACTGCTCCTAACAATACAGCATCAGCTTTACGGCACATGGCCAATGTATCATCCGGTAAGGGAGTTCCTCTTTGATCAATAGCGATACCGCCGAATAAACCATGCTCAGTCTCGAATTTGTAACCGAATAATTCCGTGATGCGTTTTAATACTTTCTCTGCCTCTGCTACCACTTCCGGGCCAATTCCATCCCCAGCAATAACCGCAATTTTCTTCACATCAGACATTTTGTTCACTCCTTAAAAGTTTTGGATGGACGCGCGAGCGACCGAAAAAACTACTTCGTAAGCATATGCTTGTTTTGGATGGATGCGCAAGCGACCGAAAAACTACTTCGTAAATTTCCACTATTCCTGTTGTACCATATTTCGACTTTGGATACAAAGATATAAATACTATTGATGCAATAGGCAACACCTATAAGCATCGCCCTTAATGATGATGCACTAAATAGGCGTGTCCCTGTAAGACGTAAATGTCGGGCTACAGCTGCAGTTGGGTGCGAGCAAGTCCCTGTAAGACGTAAATTGTTCTTCTGTCAATAAAGTAGACACGGTTAGAGAGTTATTTGGTTTGGTTGGCGTAATACCGCATCTCAAATTGGTCTGGCGAGTAGTAACCAAGCGAACTATGTGTCCTCTTACGGTT
>Ga0073929_1001078_pt1 | contig 28506 bp, 28 predicted proteins | sample DewCreD2012metaG_3_FD_76966 | JGI IMG/M metagenome (GOLD analysis project Ga0073929, IMG submission 76966) | Hot spring sediment bacterial and archeal communities from British Columbia, Canada, to study Microbial Dark Matter (Phase II) - Dewar... ... | reverse complement strand
GCGGTGAGGAAGGAGGGCGCGCCGAACAGGCCGCGCTCCTGGGCCTGGCGGACATGGTCCTTCAGGCGGGTCTTGATGGGATCGGTGGCGGCCGCCGCCAGGACGTCGTCGGGTCCCGCGCCGACCGAGGCAATCAGCGGGGCCAAGACCTCGGTCTTCGAGATATCCTGGTCGTCGACGAAATTGGCCTGATAGACCGCGCGGCTGAAGGCCGGGGTCCAGCCGTCTTCCAGTCCGACGATGGCGACCCGAGCAGCGAGCAGGCTGTTGCGCGGGAATTGGGTCGGATGGACCAGCGGGATGCCGTCCATCTCGCAGACCCGCTGCAGGTCGCGCCACATGTAGCCGCCCTTCACCGGGAAGGTGTTGAACGGGCTGTCGTTCAGGCCCTGCTGATCATGGAACAGCGGTCCCAGCAGGAAAGGTCGCCACGCCACCGCCACGCCCGCGCGCTGCGCCAAGACCTCGACGCGCATGGCGGCGGGATAGGAGTAGGTCGAGGCGAAGTCGTACCAGAACTCGATCATCGGACTACTGGTGATCCAGCAAGCCTAGCACCCGCTTGGCGACGACGTTGAGATTGACCTCGCTGGTGCCGCCCTCGATCGAGTTGCCCTTGGCGCGCAGCATGGCGCGCGGCACGGCCAGTTCGTCCTTGTCGAAGCCTTCACCCTCCCAGCCCAGGCCTTGCAGTCCCATGGCCTCGACCAGCAGCTCGGTGCGCTCCTGGTTCATCTTGGCGGCGGCGTACTTGATGATCGACACGGCGGCGCTGGGACCCGAGCCCTGCTTGGACTCCGTCTCGGCGCGGCGCACGGTCAGCATGAAGGCGTGGGCGTCCATGCGGTGATGGGCGATGCGGGCCCGCAGGTCGCCGTCGGCCAGGCGTCCTTGTGCATCGACCCCGACCTCCGTCTTGGCGACATCGACTAGGTCCAGCCCGCCGCCGCCGCCGAAGCCCGAGGCCGAGATGTTCTGGCGCTCGTACTGGAGGAGACGCTTGGCGATGTCCCAGCCGCCGTTGACCTTGCCGACCAACTGATCCTTGGGGACCTTCACGTTGTCGAAGAAGGTCTCGCAGAACGGCGAGGAGCCGCTGATCAGCTTGATCGGCCGAGCCTCGACGCCGGGCGAGGTCATGTCGAACAGCACGAACGAGATGCCCTCGTGCTTCTTGGTAGTGTCGGTGCGCACCAGGCAGAAGATCCAGTCGGCCTGATCGGCGTAGCTGGTCCACACCTTCTGGCCGTTGATCAGCCAGTGGTCGCCCTTGTCTTCGCACTTGGTCTGCAGGCTGGCGAGATCCGAGCCCGCGCCCGGCTCGCTATAACCCTGGCACCAGCGGGTCTCGCCGCGCACGATCTGCGGCAGGAAGCGCTTCTTCTGCTCCTCTGTGGCGTATTCCAGCAGCACCGGGCCCAGCATCCAGACGCCGAAGCTCATCAGCGCGGGCCTTGCTTTAATGCGGCGCAGCTCCTGCTCCAGCACCTTGTTCTGGGTCTTGGACAGGCCGCCGCCGCCGTATTCCCGGGGCCACATCGGCGCGGTCCAGCCGCGTTCGGCCATCCGGTCCAGCCACAGCTTGGCGTCGGGGTTCTTCCACTCGAAGGTCCTGCCGCCCCAGGGCGCGTCGTCCTCGCCCATCGGGGCGTTCAACGACGCGGGATAGTTCGCTTCGAGCCAGGCCCGCGTCTCGGCCCGGAATGTATCCAGGTCGCCGCCGCCGAAATCCGCCATGGCCGTTCTCCCTAACGCGTTCGTCTTCGCCGCTCATCCGCGGCGTTGGGCGGCAGACTACGCCATGAAACGCCTGGAGCAAGTCGATTCAAACGCCTGTTCGTCATGCGATGGGCGACCATTGGGGGACTGGCGCGCTATAGAAGGTCTCGATGACGTATCCGCCGGGATTCGCCGATCAGGGGTCTTGATGTCCGCGCCGCAGCTCAGACCTGCTTTTCTCGCCGTCGCGCCGACCCTGTCGGCCATCCTGGCGGCGAGCGCCGGGGTCATATTGCTGGCCTCTGGCGCGACGCCGTCCGAGCCGACACGCTTCGTGATCTGGCTGGCCGTCGCCCCGGGACCGCTGATCGAGATCAGCCACTTCATCTCGTCCATTCTGGGATTGATCCTGATCCTGCTGGCCTTCGGCCTGCGCTCGCGCCTGGACGCGGCGTGGTGGGCGGCGCTGTTCTCCTTGGCGAGCGGGGCGGTCCTGGCCGTGTTCAAGGGCCTGAATTGGGAAGAGACGCTGATCTTGACGGCGTTCCTGCTCGTCATGCTGCCGTTCCACGAGGCCTTTCCGCGCAAGGCTGCCCTGTCGCGGATGGAGATCACCCCCGGCTGGCTGCTGTCGGCCGCGGCCGCCCTGATCGGGGTGGCGTTGTGCGGCTGGTGGACCTTCGCCAATACGGAATACACCGACCGGTCCGTGATGCGGACGATCGGCGACCAGGAAGTAGCCCGCGCCATCCGGTCTTCAGCCGCCGCCGCCATCGTGCTGATGGCCATCGGCGTCTGGCGCCTGATCTCGACGCCGGCCACCCCGCCGGTGGTCGATGACACCGATCCGGACTTCGATCGCGTCCGCGCCATCCTGGCCAAGGCCGAGAACGCCGAGCCGTCCTCGAACCTGGCCCTGCTGGGCGACAAGCGCTTCCTGTTCTCGGCCTCGGGCGAGAGCTTCCTGATGTTCGGGGTTCGCAATCGCTCGTGGATCGCCATGGGGCCGCCGGTCGGTCGCGACGACGAGCGGATGGAACTGTTCTGGCGGTTCCGCGAGCAGGCCGACGCACACGCCGCCCGCGCCGGCTTCTACGCCCTGGGCCCCGCGGACCTGCCCGACAGCGTCGATCTTGGCCTGGCCATCCAGAAGACCGGCGAGAGCGCCGCGGTGCCGCTGGAGGCCTTCTCCCTGGCGGGCCGCCGTCGCGAGGTCCTGCGTCGCAACTGGCGCAAGGCGGGGGAGGGCGGCGCGGCCTTCGAGGTCCTGCCGGCCGACCTGGTCCAGACGGTGATGCCGGAGTTGAAGGTGATATCCGACGCCTGGCTGAGCCATCACGCCGGCGGCGAGAAGCGCTTCTCGATGGGCGGCTTCGACGAACGCTACGTGGCCGAGTTCCCGGTCGCCCTGGTGCGGGTCGAGAGCAGGATCGTCGCCTTCGCCACCTTGTGGACTACGGCCAGCAAGGTCTCGTTCTCGATGGACCTGATGCGTTATTCGGACGACGCGCCCAAGAACGTCATGGACTACCTGTTCGTGGAACTGCTGGGCTGGGGCAAGGAGCAGGGCTACCAGGCGTTCGAGTTCGGCGTGGCGCCGCTGGCGGGCCTGGAGGATCGCCCGCTGGCTCCGATCATGTCGCGGGTGGGTCGTCTGCTCTACGAGCGCGGCGAGGAAATCTACAATTTCCAGGGCGTGCGGCGGTACAAGGACAAGTACGACCCGGTCTGGCAGCCGCGCTACATTGCCGCGCCTCAGAAGTGGGCCATACCCTTTTTGCTTGCGGATATCGGTCTGCTCTCGTCCGGCGGTGTCTCCGGCCTGACGAAAAGGCCGCGACCTAGTAGCGCGGGTCGCCCGTCTTCATCCCCAGCAGATTGAGGACATGGGCCATCATCAGCAGGGCCACGACGGCGCTGGCCACCATCAGCGGTCGCCACGGCATCATGCGCGGACCCTTTAAAACATTGATCGGACGCGCCCCTCGCCAGCCGCAGAACACGGCCAGCAGCAGGGCGGCGACGGCGATGGCGAGGGTCGTTGGAAGGTCCATTCGCCTCTCATGGCCTGCGACAATCGGCCATGCAAATCGTTAACGCGCGTTAACCACGTGCAGCCGAATCTTAGGTACACACGTTAAGAAGGTGTGCCTGTTAACCATCCACAGTTAATCTTGACCGTTGCTATATGTAGCGGTTGAGGTCGCGTTTACACACTAGGAATCGGTGTCTAGCGTTGGTTCCCAGGTGCATAGGGAACGATTCGGATGACGGCCGCAGCGCCATGGAGCGTTAAGGGGATAGACCCCAAGGCACGTGAGGTCGCCAAAGACCTCGCGCGTCGCTCCGGCATGACGCTGGGCGAATGGCTGAATCGCATGATCATCGACGGCGAGGGTTTCGACGCCGCCTCGCTGGAAGCCTTCGGCGAGCCCAGCCGGCCCTCCCTGGCCGTCGATAACGCCCGCGCCAATCCTTCCTATTACGAGACCGTCCGCGGCGGCGCGCCGTCGCGCATCGAAGCTCGCGAGCATCCCGCCGATGAGGTCGGCCGCGTGGCCGTCGCCCTGGATCGCCTGACCGATCGCATCGAGGCGGCCGAGAAGCGTTCGGCCCAGGCCATCACCGGCATCGACGAGTCGGTGCGCGGCGCCCTGCAGCGCCTCGTCGCCGCTGAGCGCGAGCAGGTGGCCGTGGCCGCCCGCTTCGAAGGCGTGGTGGACGAGATCAAGACCGACCAGAGCCGCGCCGCAGAACGGCTGCGCCGCATCGAGACCGAAGCCGCCGGCCCGCGTTCGGCCGAGGCGCTCCGGGCCCTGGAAGGGGCCTTGGGCAAGGTCGCCGGGCATCTCTACGAAGGCGAAGCCCGCACCCGCGAGACCATCGCTCACCTGGAACAGCGCCTGGACAACCAGGCCGGCGTCGGGGCTGGAGATCCGTCGGCCCTGGTCGATGAGGTCGTGTCCCGTCTGGGCCAGCGCCTGGAAGCCGCCGAAGCCCGCACCGCTGAGGCGCTGCAGGCCCTGAACGCCTCGTTCAGCGCCCTGGACGGCCGCCTCCAGACCGTCGAGAGCAGCAATCCGGCCGAGGGCGTCCAGAAGCGCCTGGACGACCTGACCGGCAGCCTGACCCAGCGCATGGAAGCCGCTCGTATGGAGATGGCCGCCAAGCTGCGCCAATCCGCCGACGGCCGCTTCGACCGCATGGAGCTCAAGCTGGGCGAGATGACCGCCCACGTGCAGGCCGCCGAGCAACGCTCGGCCCAGGCCATCGAGCGCATGGGGCGCGAGGTCGTCGGCATGGCCGACGCCCTCAACCGCCGTGTCCAGACCTCCGAAGCCCGCAACACCGCCGCCATCGAGCAGGTCGCCGCCAGCATCGACCAGAAGCTGAACCGCGCCGACAGCGTCCAGGCCCAGGCCCTCGAGAAGCTGGGCACGGAAATCGCCCGGATCACCGAGAAGCTGGCCGAGCGGATCGGCAACGCCGAGCGCCGCAACGCCCTGGCCATCGACGACGTCGGCGACCAGGTCACCCGCGTCACCGATCGCCTGAACCAGCGCCACGAGCGCACCTCGCAGGAACTGGTCGATCGCATCCGCCAGAGCGAGGAGCGCACCGCCCGCCTGCTGGAAGAAGCGCGCGAGAAGATCGACACGAAACTCGGCGAGGCTCAAAAGCGCCTGGCCGAACAGGCCGCCGCGGCCGCTCCGGCCGCGCGTCCCGCCCCGTCGCCGTTCGACGATGGCGAGCGCTATTCGTTCGGCGGCGAGGCCGTACCCGAAGACGTCTTCGACCAGCCGGCCGCCTTCATGCCGACCCACGCGTCGTCTTCGGTCTCCACGCCCGCCCGCACCGCTTCGGCGGCCGTGTTCGCCGCTCCGGTGTTTGAAACCCCGGCCTTCCCGACCAGCGAACCGCCCGAACTCGAATTCGGCGAAGAGGACTTCGAGGCCGCCGACGGCTTCACCTCGGCCCTGGAGCCGGAAACGGCGTTCGAACCGGAAGCCGAATACGAAAGCGACTTCTCGGCCCCCGAGTTCGCCGCCACCGAATTCTCCGCGCCGCAAGAGCCGGCAGAGCCCGGACGTCCCCTGTCGACGCGCGAAGTGATCGAGCAGGCCCGCGCCGCCGCCCGCCAGGCCGCCTTGGCCGGCGACGCCAAGGGCAAGGACAAGCCGACCAAGGCCAAGAAGGCGGGAACCTCGCTGTTCGCCGGCTTCGGCGCCAAGAATTCCGAGAAGAAGGCCAAGAAGGGCGGCATGAAGACCGCGCTGATGGTCTCGGCGACCGCCGCCTGCCTTGGCGTCGGCTCGGCCGGCTTCATCATGAGCATGGCCCAGGGCAACGGCGCCGTACCGGACCGCGTGGCCCAGGGCACGGCCCACAAGGCGACCGGCGAGATCCGCGCCGTGGAAGCCGACACCAGCCCAGCGCGCACCGCCGTGGCGCTGACGTCCGCGACCGCCTTGGAAGCGTCCCCGGCCGATCCGGTCGCCGCGCCGCCCGGCGAAAACGCCCAGGCCCTCTACGACGACGGCGTGCGCCGCATCGAGGCCAAGGACCGCACGGGTCTGGACAGCCTGCGCAAGGCCGCCAATCTGGGCCTGCCGCGCGCCCAGTTCTATCTCGCCAAGATGTACGAGGTCGGCGAGGGCGGGGTGAAGAAGGATCTGGTCGAAGCCCGTCGCTGGACCGAACGCGCGGCCACCGCCGGCGAGGCCCGCGCCATGCACAACCTGGCCCTCTACTACTACAAGGGGGAAGGCGGCGAACGGAACTCCACCAAGGCCGCCAGCTGGTTCCGCAAGGCTTCGGACCTGGGCCTGGTCGATAGCCAGTTTAACCTGGCTCAGCTCTATGAAGGCGGTTGGGGCGTCAGCCAGAACCCGACCGAGGCCTACAAGTGGTACCTGATCGCGTCGCGGTCGGGCGACACCGCCTCGCGCGCCCGCGCCCAGGCCCTGCGCGGTCAGCTGACCGCCGAAGGTCAGCGGATCGCCGAGCGTTCAGCGAGCGGCTTCCGCTCGCAGGCCGCCGCGCCCGTGCAAGCCGCCGCCGCCGCCGCCGCGCCCAGCGCCGGCCTAGCCACCGCCCAGCGCGCCTTGTCGAAGCTGGGCTACTATCAGGGGCCCCAGGACGGCGTCACTTCGCCGGCCTTGCAAATGGCGATCGCCGCCTATCAGCGCGATCAGAGCCTCCAGACCTCGGGCTCCCTGGACGGCGAAACGCTCAGCCGCCTGTCCACCTGGGCCCGCTGATCGCGCACGTTTTCGGCTCCTGAAGCCAAGCGCCTGAAGTCTTGCGGACGAGCGTCCGCGCGAACTCATCCACAGGCTGTGTCTTGTGGCCAAATATCGTCCGTGGACCTATGGGCAGACCTCGGTAATAGTCGGTCCCTTCCGGGGGGAAGGGCGCGCGTCGGAGCTCGCGCCCGAAGGAGTAGACATGGCGTTCGAAGCAGCAGCGGGCGATCACACCGAGGATCGCGTGCCGGTACCCCCGGCCGTATGGGTTTGCGGCCTGGCCACGTTGCTGCCCTTCCTCGTCTGCTCGGTGCTGTTCTGCTATGGCCCCATCGCCATGCGCCAGGTCGCGCTGATCAGCCTGCTGGCCTATTCCAGCGCGATGCTGTCGTACCTGGGCGGCGTGCGCTGCGGCCTCGAGATCGAGCGCGCCAGCCCGCGCTGGATGACCCTGGGCCTATCGCTGCTGTTCCCCTTGGCCGGTTTCGGCCTGTTGCTGGGCGGCCTGAAGTTCGAGCCCGCCTGGCAGCTTTCGGGCTTCCTGCTTGTCTTCATCCTGCAGTGGCTGTGGGACGTGACGAACCATGACGGCCCCGCTTGGCGTCCGCGCCTGCGCACCCTGCTGACCTCGGGGGCGGCCATTTCGCTGGCCTTCGCCCTGGAGCAGGCCCTCCACCTCTAGCCATCGCGCTATTGCGTGACAGCCACCGTTTCGGTCGCCGCCGCGTTCGTCGCTGCAGCCGTCGTGACATCGGCCACCGGCGCATCGACCATGACCACCGAGGCGGTCTCGGCCGCCTTGGGTGCGTTGATCAGCGGCGTTTCCTCGTTCAGCGGGTCGGACACGCAAGCGGCGGCCACCTGTTTGCTGAGCTTTTCTTCCTTGTTGCCCTGCTGCACGCCCATGACCGCCGAGGCCACGGTGCCGGCGAACGGCACGACGGCGTTGCCGCCCATGCCGACCGCCTTCTTCAGCAGCCCAGGCTCCTCATAGTCGATCGCCTTGGCGCGGATCGCCTTGCACGCCTCGGTGTCGTATTTCGGGTCCTTGGCGTCGAGCTTGGCCACGGTCTTGACCGGGGCTTCGCCGGCCATGGCGGGGGCGACCATAAAAGACGTGGCTGAAAAGGCCACAACGGCGCCGATGCCGATCAGGATCGGTCGCATGACGAATACTCCTTCCAACGTCCCGGGGTTCAAACGCCCGGACGCCAAGGGTGATCCGTCTGGCCTAGTCCGGGCGCAGCGACTTCCAGCCGACCGCGTGCACCCGTCGAGGCCCCAGGGCGGCGGCCAGGGGCGGGCCGCCGAACAGCGGGGCGAACGCCTTGTCCATGATGTTGAGCCCGCCGGTGAAGGCCCCGAACGCCGGCAGGACCAGGCGCGCGCCGTCCGTGACGAAGCAGCGGCGGCGGATAGTGGCCCGGCCGCTGGTCACCTTGGCGGCCGGATGCAGGTGGCCGGCCACCTCGCCGGGTTGGTCGCCGGGCAGGGGCTCGTGGCGGAAAGTCAGGCCGGCGATGCTGGCCTCATCGACCACGTCGCCTGGCAAGGCGCGTGGCCCGTCCTCGTCGTGGTTGCCCACCGCCCAGACCAGCTGGCGGCCCAGGGCCAGGGCGGCGATGCGCGAGCGGTCCTCCTCCGGCAGGCGATCCTCGCCGGCCCCGTCATGAAAGCTGTCGCCCAGGAACACCAGGGTCGCCGGCGAGAGCGACGCCAGCTCGCGCTCAAGACGGTCCAGGGTCTCGCGCGTGTCGTACGGCGGCAGCATCTGGCCGAACCGCGCGGCGTAGCTGCTGCCCTTCTCGAAGTGCAGATCGGCCACGACCATCGTCCGCTCGGCCTCGAGCCACAGCGCCCCGGAGTGGCGTAGTACGGCGGGCGCGCCCGCGATCTGTATCCGCAGGCCGCCGCAATCGCCGATTTGGAACGCCAGACTGGTCACGCTGCAGATACTCTCATCAAGCCATCGCCTCGGCGATCAGATCTTCCTCGGCCTCGGCCAGGATCATTTCCCCGGCCGCGTCGCCCGGCGCGCGCTCGCGGCCGATCTCCAGCATGATCGGCACGGCGATCGGCGAAACGCGGTCCAGCGCCGCATGCCGGATGCGGCCCTGGATCCGCGTCAGCAGATCGCCCAGCCGCGCCACGTCCAGCGATCCCGTCGCCGCGTCGGCGCGGGCGCAGCGCAGCAGCAGGTGGTCGGGCTGGTGCCGCCGCAGCACGTCATAGATCAGGTCGGTCGAGAAGGTCACCTGGCGGCCGGATTTCTCCTGTCCGGGATGCCGGCGCTCGATCAGGCCCGAGATCAGGGCGCAGGCCTTGAAGGCCCGCTTCATCAGGAAGCTCTCGTCCAACCAGGCCTCAAGGTCGTCGCCCAGCATGTCCTGGGCGAACAGCTCCTCCAGGTCCAACTGGTCCATCGCCTTCAGCGACCAGATGTTGACGGCGTAGTCGTTGGCCACGAAGCCCAGCGGGCCGATGCCCAGCCGGTCCAGTCGCCGGGTCAGCAGCATGGCCAGGGTGGTGTGGGCGATGCGGCCCTCGAACGGGTAGCAGACCATGTGGAACCGCTTGCCGCGCGGAAAGGTCTCCAGCAGCATCTCGTCCTGCTCGGGGATGATCGAGCGAACCTTCTGATATCCCAGCCATTCCTGAACGTCCGGGGGCAGGGCGGGCCACTCGGCCTCGTCGTGCATCATCGCGCGCACGCGGCCCGCCAGATAGGTCGAGAGCGGGAACTTCGACCCGCCCCAGGCCGGCATCATCGGGTCCTTGTCAGGCGCGGGGCTGACGAAGGCGTCGGTCCCGACCAGGCTGTTGAACCGCCAGACCTCGCCGGCGAAGATGAAGGTGTCGCCAGGCTTCATCTGCTCGAAGAAGCCTTCCTCTGCCTCGCCGACCTTGCGGCCGCCCATCGGCCTTTTGCCGCCACCGACGCGGACATTGACCGTGGCGGCGGTGACGATGGTCCCGACGTTCATCCGGTGCTGCATCACAGCCTGGGCGTTGCGCGCCCGCCAGAGCCCGTCCTGGCCCGGCACGATGCGGCGGAACTTGTCGTAGGTGCGCAGCGCGTAGCCGCCGGTTGAGACGAAGTCGACGACGGTCTCGAAATCCTCCCACGACAGGTCGGCATAGGGGCCCGAGGTGCGGATCTCGTCATAGAGATCGGTCAGGGCGAAGGGTTCGGAACACGCGCAGCCCATGATGTGCTGGGCCAGGGTGTCCAGCGTGCCGGTGCGGGCCGGCTCGCCGTCCAGGTGGCCGCCCAGGATGGCGTCGGCGGCGGCGCGACACTCCAGATATTCGAAGCGGTTGGCGGGCGCCAGGATGGCGCGCGAGGGCTCGTCCAGACGGTGGTTGGCGCGGCCGATCCGCTGGACCATCCGCGAGGCGCCCTTCGGCGCGGCCAGCTGGATCACCAGGTCCACGTCGCCCCAGTCGATGCCCATGTCCAGGGTCGAGGTGCAGACCACGGCGCGAATCTCGCCGCGCGCCATGGCCGCCTCGACCTTGCGCCGCTGCTCGGCCGCCAGGCTGCCATGGTGCAGGGCGATGGCCAGGCCGTCGTCGTTCAGCTTCCACAGCTCCTGGAAGGCGAACTCGGCCTGGAAGCGCGTGTTGACGAAGACGAGGGCGGTCTTGGCGCCTTTGATGATCTGGTAGATCTCGGCCATGGCGTGCTCGGCCGTATGTCCGGCCCAGGGCACGCGACCGCCGGAGACCAGCACTTCGACGATCGGCTGGGCGCCGCCTGAACCGAGGACGAGGTCGACTTCACTCGCTCCCCTCCCCCTTGTGGGGAGGGGTTGGGGGTGGGGGGCGGCTGGCAGGGCGTCCGACGCGGTGAGCGCGGAACCCCCACCCCCTGCCCCCTCCCCACAAGGGGGAGGGGAGATATTATTGCCCAGCCACCGCCGCACCAGATCCGGATCGTCCACCGTCGCCGAAAGGCCCACCCGCCGCATCCTCGGCGCGAACGTCTGCAGCCGCGCCAGGCCCAGCGACAGCAGGTCGCCGCGCTTGGAGGGCCAGATGGCGTGGGCCTCGTCGATGATCACGCACGACAGGTCGGCGAAGTAATTTCGAGCGCCTTCCCAGGCGCAGAACAGGGCCAGCTGTTCGGGCGTGGTCAGCAGGATGTCGGGCGGCCGCAGGCGCTGGCGCTGCTTGCGGGCCTCGCCGGTGTCGCCTGTGCGGCTTTCGGCGACGATCTTCAGGCCCATCTCGCGGATCGGCGTGGCCAGGTTGCGCTCGATATCAACGGCCAGCGCCTTGAGCGGCGAAATATAGAGGGTGTGGACGCCGGCGGGGGTGTTGCGCGGCGCGCGTTCGGCCAGCTCGATCAGGCTGGGCAGGAAGCCGGCCAGGGTCTTGCCGCCGCCGGTGGGGGCGATCAGCAGGGCGTCGCGGCCCTGCCGGCCTTTCTCGACCATGGCCAATTGATGCGGCCTGGGCGCCCAGCCGCGCGCGGCGAACCACTCTTGAAAGCGTGGAGGAAGGGCGGTCGCCGCGAGCATTGCCCACGCCTATAGCATGTTCCCGTTCCGTTTCCATGCGGCTACCTGCCGCTTTCCGGTGTTTGATCAAGGGTGGTACGCGAGTCTATCCGAAGGATTGGATCGCGAGGGGCGTGACGCGATGGTGTTGATAGCTCGGAACAGCCTTGCAGGCTTGGCCTTGGCGACCATGCTGGCGTTCGGCGCGCCGTCCCTGGCGGCGTCCGCCGCGCCGAACGAGCCCGAGCGGGCCGAGCTGCTTCGCCGGGCCCAGGCCGGCGACGTCAGCGTCTATGACCTTCTGGCCGGCAGCTATCTGAACGCCGAGGGCGGCAAGCGGGATGTCGAGGCCGCGGTGCGCTGGCTCAATGCGGGCGTCAAGGCCGGCGACACCAACTGCATGATCGCCTTGGGCAACCTCTATTTCGAGGGCGTGGACCTAGACCACGACGCGACCAAGGCGCTGTCCCTGTACAAGGCCGCCGCGGCCAAGGGCGACGCCCTGGGGGCCTACAACGCCGGCCTGGTCTACGAGACCAGCGCCGACGACCTGACCCAGGCCATCGGCTGGTACTGGCGCGCCGCGACGGGCGGCGATGAGGGCGGCATGTACAAGCTGGCCCTGGCCTATCAGCTGGGACAGGGGTTGCCCGCCGACGAAGCCCAGGCCGTGACCTGGATGCGCAAGGCCGCCGAGGCCGGCTCGGTCGATGCGATCAACGACCTGGGCTCGTACTATCTGCAGGGCTACGGCGTGCCGGTCGACGAGGCCCGGGCCCTGATGCTGTATGTGGACGCCGCCAAGCAGGGCTCGGCGGTGGCCCTGGCCAACGTCGCCGCCGCCTATCACAACGGCGAGGGCGTCGAGGTCGATCAGGAAAAGGCCCTGCGCTTGTTCGCCCTGTCGGCCCGGGCCGGCAACCTGACCGCCTATTATGACCTGGGCCAGATGTACGAGGATGGCGAGGGCGTGAAGGCCAGCCGCGCCAAGGCCGCGCAGCTCTACCGCATGGCCGCCGAAAGTCCCGACGAGGATGTGGCGGAAATGGCCGGGGACGCCGTCGAGCGTCTCGAAAGCGGCTCCTCGGAAACCCCGATCGCTTAAGATCGCGTTCGCATTTTGTTTCAGCGGCCGACCTGCTAAATCAGGGGCGTGACCGCACAGATTCCCGCCCTCGATCTCGCCCCCGCCCTGGTGGTCCTGCCTGGCCCGCGCGCCGGCGTGGCCGACGGCTCGGGCGAGGGGCGGGTCCTGCGCACGCCCGACGCCCGTGACCTGTTCGAATACGGGCCCGTGCTGGTGGCCCACGCCTCGATGACCGCCAAGCGGTTGAACCTGCAGGCCCCGACGCGCGGGCGCGGGGTATTCGACGTGCTGGAGCTGTACGTCTTCACCCGTCCGGCCACCTTCTGCGCGCCGTCGGCCGTGGGACTGGCCACCGCCCTGGGTTTGCCCGAGCCCAAGGGCGCGGCCGCCCAGGCCCAGACCCTGCGCGACGCCGCGGCGGCCCTGCTGCACGAACTGTCGATGACGCCTCGGCCCTCGCGCGAGGAGGCCTTGGCGGTCGCCGAGACCCTGGCCCGGGCCGGCTGGTCCTGGGGACCTGCGGCGGTCGGCGCCCTGCGCTCGGCGCCGGTCGGAAACCAGTTCCGCAGCTCCGGCCTCGACGTCTGGGCCCGCGCCACGGAGTGGGAGGACCAGGCCCCGCCCGGCGAACCCGGCTCTCGCCCCGTCGATCCCGAACGCGCCAGCGAACGCCTGAAGGAGCTGCTGCACCGCTCGGGCCTGGACGAGGTGCGCGAGGCCCAAGACACCTTCGCCCGCGAGGCCGCCTACGCCTTCGCCCCGCGCGAACGGGAAGGCGAGCCGCAGATGATGCTGGCCGAGGCCGGCACCGGGGTCGGCAAGACCCTGGGCTATCTGGCGCCGGCCTCGATCTGGGCCGAGATGAACGGCCCGGCGGTGTGGATCAGCACCTATACCCGCGCCCTGCAGCGCCAGATCGAGCGCGAGAGCCACGCCATCTATCCCGACCCGCTGGTCCGGGCCCGCAAGGCCGTCGTGCGCAAGGGTCGCGAGAACTACATCTGCCTGCTGAACTTCCAGGAGCAGGTCAACACTGCCCAGTTGGGCAATGGCGACCTGATCGGCCTGGGTCTGGCCGCCCGCTGGGCGCGCGTCAGCCGCGACGGCGACATGACCGGTGGCGACTTCCCGGCCTGGCTGCCGACGCTGTTCGCCATCCCGCCGTCGGTGCAAGCCGGTCCGGCCAACCTGGTCGATCGGCGCGGCGAGTGCATCCACGCCGGCTGCCAGCACTATCGCGTCTGTTTCATCGAAAAGGCGGTGCGGGCCTCCAAGCGCGCCGACATCGTCATCGCCAACCACGCCCTGGTGCTGAGCCAGGCGGCCTTCGACGGCGCGCGGGCGGCGCGGGGCCTGAAGGGCGACAACGAGACCACCTCGCTCAAGCGCATCGTCTTCGACGAAGGCCACCATCTGTTCGACGCCGCCGACAGCGCCTTCTCGGCCGCCCTGTCCGGGGCGGAGGCCGCCGAGATGCGTCGCTGGCTGCGCGGACCCGAGGGGCGCGGCCGGCGAGGCAGGGGGCTGGAGACCCGGCTGCTGGACATCATCGGCGAGCGCGAGGGCGCCCGCGCGGCCTTGAACGCCGCCTTGCAGGCCGCCGCCGCCTTGCCGGGCGAGGGTTGGTCGGGCCGGATCGCTCCGCCGGACGGTCAGGTCAATCCGATCGGGCCTATTGAAACATATTTGGTCTCGGTGATTGAACAGCTGCGGGCTCGAGTCACCGACCGGCCCGGCGCGGCCGAGCAGGGGCTGCAATGCGCCGCCCGGCCAGCCATCGACCTGGTCCGCGAACGGGCCGGCGAGGCGTCTCGCGCCCTGGCCGCCATCGAGGCGCCGCTGCTGGCCCTGGCCCGCCACCTGGAAGACGTGCTGGACGAGGAGGCAGACACCCTGCCGACCTCGGAGCGGGCGCGGATCGAGGGCGCGCTTCGCGGCCTGGATCGCCGCTGCCGCATGACCCTGCCGGCCTGGCGCTCGATCCTGAAGGCCATCGACGAGGACGCCGAGGACGACCCGGAGTTCGTCGACTGGTTCGAGGCCACGTTCCTGTACGGCCGGGTGGTCGACGCCGCCTGTCGCCGCCACTGGGTGGACCCGACCGAGCCGCTGCGCGCCGCCGTGCTCAGCCCCGCCCACGGCGTGCTGGTGACCAGCGCCACCCTGACCGACCCGGCGCTGGAAGACCCCTTCGCCCTGGCCGAGATGCGCACGGGCGCCGCCCGCCTGCCGCAGAGTCCCAAGGTGCTGCGCCTGGTTTCGCCGTTCGACTACGAGAAGAACGCCCGGGCCTTCGTGGTAACCGACGTGGGCAAGGACGATCCGCGCCAGGTCTCGGCCGCCATGCGCGAGCTGTTCCTGGCGGCCGGCGGCGGCGGGCTGGGCCTGTTCACCGCCATCCGCCGCCTGAAGGCCGTGCACGAGCGGATCGCCGCGCCGCTGGCCGACCAGGGTCTCGCGCTCTACGCCCAGCACGTCGATCCGCTGGAGGCCGGCGCCCTGGTCGATATCTTCCGGGCCGAGGAGGACGCGTGCCTGCTGGGCACCGACGCCATCCGTGACGGCATCGACGTGCCGGGCCGCAGCTTGCGCCTGCTGGTCTTCGATCGCGTGCCCTGGCCGCGCCCCGATGTGCTGCACAAGGCCCGCCGCGCGCGATTTGGCGGGAAAGGGTATGATGACTCGACAGCGCGCGCCCGCATCAGCCAGGCCTTCGGCCGCCTGATCCGCCGGGCCGACGACCGCGGGGTGTTCGTGATGCTGGACGCCGCGGCCCCGACCCGCCTGTTCTCCAGCTTGCCCGAGGGGGTGACGATCGAACGCGTGGGCCTGGTGGAAGCGATCGAGGCGACCGCCGCATTTTTGTCGGAAGACCGTTCTTAATCAGCGCGATACAAGGTTTACACAAGGCGTCCGAAAAGGACGTGTTCGGTCGCGTTTCGGGGAAGTTTTCATTGGCGTTGCGTAGAGCTTTTTCTGTCCTGGCGGTGGTGGCGCTGCTCGGGGTCGCGCCTGTCGCCCGAGCCGGCGAGTTCGTCCGCTCTGATTGCCGCGCGATCGTCAAGCCGACCGACACGATCCGGTTCGACACCGACGAGCACCTGCGCTGGTACAAGCGGTTCTGGACCGGCACGTGCGATCACCTGCCGTTCTGCTTCTCCGGTTCGCCCAACTGGAACGATATCGTGGGCAAGCTGCTAGCCAAGGGCGGGCAGGTCGAACAACCGACCCTGCTGCCCAAGGCCTGCCGCCTGGGTCAGTTGATCGGCCTGGAATGGGCCAAGGCCAAGGACATCCAGAAGATCAGCACCAAGGACCTGAAGGCGTTCAACAACACGCTCGAAGCGGCGGGCGATCCGTTAAAGGGCGTCGAAGCGGTCGACGCCAAGGCCCGGGCGATGCTCGGGCAACAGCCCAGGGCGTCGGCGTCCAAAAAGCCCTGATAGAGTCGCCTGTCCGACGCAATGGCGTCGAATTCCTGCAACGCAACGCGACTACACCCCTCGCCCAAGGGGGAAGTGTCAGGAGCGTTGCATGACCAGATCCCAGACCACCGTCGACATGGCCGTCGACGACCAGGCCGACCCTGGCCATGTCCGCGCGGCTCGGGCTCTCGTGCAGGGCGTGCGCTGGCGGAGCGGGCTGTCGCAGGAGGAATTTGCGCGGGCCTTCTGCATCCCGCTGGCGCAGCTGACGGCCCTGGAGCTCGGTGAAGCTCGCCCCGCCGCCGCCCTGACGGCCTATCTGCGGGTCATTGACCACGCGCCGGACGTGGTGCGCGAGGCGCTGGAGCGCGCGTAGCTCGATTTGTCGTCGGGGTCGCCGTCTGGCATGGAGGAGGCGAGTAAGGAGCCTTCGCCTCGTGACCGACGCCCGCACCCAGAAGCAGCGCATGCTGGCTGGCGACCTCTACAGCCCCATCGATCCGGAGATCATGGCCGACCACGAGGCGGCGGTGGCCTGGATGGGCCGCTACAACGCCCTGGACCTGCCGCCGTCCGAACGCCACGCCCTGTTGCGCGAGCTGCTGGCGCAGGTCGGTGACCGGGTCAGCATCCGCCCGCCGTTCCACTGCGACTACGGCTACAACATCGCGATCGGCGAGGGGGCGTTCCTCAACTTCAACTGCGTGATCCTGGACGTCACCAAGGTAACGGTCGGGGCGGCCACCACGATCGGCCCGCATGTTCAGATCTACACCGCCGAGCATCCGCGCGATCCGGTCGAACGCCGCACGGGCATCGAGTATTCGCAGCCCGTCGTGATCGGCGAGAACGTCTGGATCGGCGGCGGCGCGATCATCCTGCCGGGTGTGACGATCGGCGACGACGCCATCATCGGGGCTGGCAGCGTGGTCACCCGCGACGTGCCCAGGGGCGCGACGGTGGTGGGCAATCCGGCGCGAGTTCGCGGCTAGAGAAGCGTCCGCTGCACCGGCTCCACCGCCGACGGCTCGGGAGCGTCGCCCCGACGGCGCAATTCGGTCTCGGCGCTGAAGCGAAGGTTGGGATCGCGGTCCTGGGCAAAGGCTCGCAGGGCTTCCGGGGCGAGGCGATCCCAGGATTTGCCGCGTTCGGGACCGGTCGGCACGCGCGGCAGCAGGCCCGGCTCGCCGCTCCAGGCCAGCAGTTGCTCCAACGACGCCTCGCCCAGCATGTCGCGCAGGTGATGGGCGGTGACATAGGCGTCCGGCAGAGCCCGGTGCGCGGGCAGGCCCAGGTCGTGAACCAGACCTTCGGGCATGCGCTGGTAGCGCAGCATCTGGTTGGAGAAACTGGTCAGGAGCGGCCACAGCCGCAGGGCGCATTTCCAGGTGCAGATCCAGGGCGCGCCGCCCGTGAGCTTCGGCGTGCAGTAGCGCTGCTCGAAGGCTGCCCGGTGGGCGGCTAGCGCCTGGACGCCGCCACCGGGCTTTAGGACGCCGCCCGCGACGTCCTTCCAGAATGGCGCGTCGGCGACATCGGCGTCGAGGATGTGATGGATCGCCATCGTCTCGGGCGTGATCGGGTGACCGGGATTGACCAGCAGTGACCCGCGCCCCTCATCGACGCGCCAACGGCCGTCCGAACCCAGCGTGACGTCCTGCCAGCCGATCTCGCAGACATCGTGCGGACCGTTTCCGGCGGTCTCCAAATCGATGACGCGGACGCGGGGCGGGAGCATGGAAACCGATATGGGCGTTGGCGGGTTCCGATCCAAACGCGCGACCTATGTGTCGAGCGCCGTCACGGCGTCGCCAAGCAGCACCGCGCCGCTCTCGACCACCCGTGCCGTGATGCCGCCATGGCCGCGCACGGCGTTATAGCCGCCGGGGCCGAGGATTTCCTCCATTCGGCTGCAGGGGTGGCAGTCGCCAGTGGCTTCCAGCACAGCGTGGCCGATCCGAAAGCGGCGGTCCTTCAGGGCGCGCAGGTTGATTCCCGAGACCACGAGGTTGCGGCGTAGGTCCTCGGGCGTGACCGGGCGGCCGAGATAGCTGGCGATGGCCGCGAGGTCCTCGTCCTGGATCAGGGTGACCTGACGCTTGCCGCCCTTGCCGTCGGCGTTCGGCCGGCCGCTGTAGTGGTCGCCGGGCAATCCGGCCTCACGCGTGATCTCGATTGACGCCAAGGCGATCAGCGGCGCGTGGCGCGCGGGCCGGGCGCCGATCCAGGTCACGCGGCCCGGACGGATCGGACCGTCCATCAGCCGGGCGAGGGGCGAGGCGGGGTTCAGCCCCCGGCTCACGCCTTTTCCACGAAGCTGTCGATCACCTTCTTGTCGCCGGCCTTGTCGAACGACACGCTGAGCTTGTTGCCCTCGACGCCGGTGACCTTGCCGTAGCCGAACTTGACGTGGAACACCCGGTCGCCGCGCGTATAGGCGCTGGCCGCCGAGCTGGCCGAGACCGCCACCAGCCGGCCCTCGCCCTCGATCGGAGCCGACCGCGCGGCCGAACCACCGGCTCGCCAGGTCGGCGTGGCGCGCTCGCCGAACCCGGATGCGCGCTCCTGGGCCCGCTTCCAGCCGGGGCTGTCATAGCTGCCGGCGGTGAAGGTGCTGGTCCCCGGGTCGTCCCAGCGCGAGGCCACCGTCTGCTGCATGCCGGGACCGCCGCCGTAATAGCCGGTCTCGGACGCCGCATCGACGTGGGCCAGCGGCAGTTCGTCGACGAACCGCGACGGCAGTTGCGACGTCCAGCGGCCATAGACCTGGCGGTTGGCCACGAAGCTGATCCGCGCCTCCTCGCGGGCCCGGGTGATGCCCACATAAGCCAGGCGGCGCTCTTCCTCGAGCCCCTTCTCGCCCTTGTCGTCCATGCTGCGCTGGCTGGGGAACACGCCTTCCTCCCAGCCAGGCAGGAACACCAGCGGGAACTCCAGGCCCTTGGCCGAGTGCAGGGTCATGATCCAGACCGCGTCGTCGCCGGCGCCCTTGTCCAGGTCCATGACCAGCGACACGTGCTCCAGATAGCCCTCGAGCGTGTCAAAGGCGCTCATCGATTGGACCAGCTCCTTCAGGTTCTCCAGCCGGGTCTGGCTAGTGGGACCCTTGTCCAGGCGAAGGGCGTCGGTATAGCCGCTCTCCTCCAGCACCGCCTCCATCACCCGCTGGTGCGGGGTGTTGGCGGCCAGGGCCCGCCAGCGGTCCAGGTCGCGCAAGAAGTTGCTGAGCGCGGTACGGGTGCGAGCCGGCAGGTCGTCGCCGCCGATGATGACGCGGGCCGCATCGACGGTGGAGATGCCCTCCGCCCGGGCGATCTGCAGCAGCTTGGTCACCGAGGTGTCGCCGATGCCGCGTTTGGGGGTGTTGACGATGCGCTCGAAGGCCAGGTCGTCGTCGGGCGACTGGATCAGGCGCAGATAGGCGTGGGCGTCGCGGATCTCGGCGCGCTCGAAGAACCTGGGGCCGCCGACCACCTTGTAGGGGATCTGCAGCATCACGAACCGCTCTTCGAAGGCCCGCATCTGGAACGAGGCGCGGACCAGGATGGCCATATGGCTGTACTTGCGGCCGGCCCGCTTGGCCTTCTCGATCTCGTCGGCGACCATCCGGCTTTCGGCCTCGCCGTCCCAGACGCCGCTGACCTTGACCTTCTCGCCGCCCACGGCCTCGGTCCAGAGCGTCTTGCCCAAGCGGCTCTTGTTGGCGTCGATCAGGCCCGAGGCGGCGGCCAGGATGTGCTCGGTGGAGCGGTAGTTTCGCTCAAGCTTGATGACCTTGGCGCCGGGGAAGTCGCGCTCGAAGCGCAGGATGTTATCGACCTCGGCCCCGCGCCAGCCATAGATCGACTGGTCGTCATCGCCCACGCAGCAGACGTTCTGGCGGCCCTGGGCCAGCAGCCGCAGCCACAGGTACTGGGCGACGTTGGTGTCCTGATACTCGTCGACCATCACGTACTGGAAGCGCCGCTGGAAGTCGGCCAGCACGTCCGGATTGGCGGTGAAGAGGGTGATGTTGTGCAGCAGCAGGTCGCCGAAATCGCAGGCGTTCAGGATGCGCAGCCGCTCCTGGTATTGGCGATAGAGGCTGATGCCCTTGCCGTTGGCGAACTCGCCGGCTTCGCTCTGCGGGACGCGGTCGGGCGTCCAGCCGCGGTTCTTCCAGGTATCGATCAGGCCGGCCAGGGTGCGCGGCGTCCAGCGCTTGGAGTCGATATTGTCGGCCTCGATCAGCTGTTTCATCAGCCGTTCTTGGTCGTCGGTGTCGATGATCGTGTAGCTGGACTTCAGCCCCACCAGCTCGGCATGACGACGCAGGATCTGGGCGGCCACCGAGTGGAACGTGCCCAGCCAACGCAGGCCCTCGGCCTCGTCGCCGATGATGTGGGTGATCCGTTCGCGCATCTCGCGGGCGGCCTTGTTGGTGAAGGTGACCACCAGCAGCTCCCACGGTCGGGCGCGACCGGTGGCCAGGATATGGGCCAGGCGGGTGGTAAGCACCCGGGTCTTGCCGGTGCCCGCGCCCGCCAGGACCAGCACCGGACCTTCGGTGGCCTCGACCGCCGCCCGCTGCTCGGGGTTCAGCCCTTCCAGATAGTTGGGCCGCTCAAGCGAGCTTGGACCGTCCGGCCCGCGGGCTCGGGCCAGGTCGGAAATGCGGGGGGCGGGGAGATCGCCGGGAAAGTCGCCGGAGAAATCACCAGGGAGATTGGGCGAGTCGAAGCCTTGAGACATGGAACATATGTAGCACAAACATCGCCCGACTTAAGCCCTTGCGCCCATCCGTCGCCCTTTGGTCGGAACCTTGACCTTCACGTCCCGTTGTTGGGCGGGGACGAAATCACAGGAGATGGACGTGGCTGAAGAAACCAATACGAGCGGCGGTGGCGGGACCGGCATGGCGTTCATTATCGGCGCCTTGGTGGTGGTCGTGGCGGTGATCGCCTACTTCGTCTTCACGGGCGGCGTGACCCAGAAGAAGAGCATCGACGTCAACGTCTCCGCGCCGCAACTCGACGCGCCCAAGGTTCCGGACGCGCCCAAGCCCGCGGGCTAAGGAGGGCGCGATGCCCCGCCGCGACGACATTCGGCCGCAACATCTGGGCGTGGCCGGTTTGACGGTGGTGGGCGTGCTGCTGCTGATCGCCGTTCTGGTGATCGGCGGCTGGCGCTCCGGCCTGCTGACCGTGCGCTCAGGCGATCTTTCGATGCAGATCCCCAAGGCGCCGGCCTTGCCCCAACGGGCGCCCAATCCCGAGCCTATTCCGTTGCCCAGGCCCGGACCGGGCGTTCAACAAGACTAGACCGTTCCGGCGCTGGCGGCCTGGGCGCGCAGCAGCGCGAAGACGCGGCAGGCCGACGCGAGGGGACGCTCGCCTCGGCCCGCGTCTATCCGCTGGATCAGGCTTGCGATGCTGACCCTGTCGGTGCTCGCCGCGTGCTGCAGCACGGCCCAGAACTCGGGCTCCAGGGCCAGAGAGGTCGCGTGGCCGGCCAGGTTGATCGAACGTTTCTTCAGACTGCCCATCGTGCCTATCCCCTGTTGCTGTCTGATCGGGCCGCAGAGCGGGGGTCGCTGAACCCTCTTGAATCAAAATGACGCGATGTCATCTTTAAGGGGTTCAGCAGGAGCATGCCTTATGATCGCGACCGCGCAAGTGCTCGGTGGGCCAAAGGCCCGTGAACCGATGGGCCGGGGGCGCCAATCCTTCAACCTGCAGCCTTTGCGGGCGCTTCGGGCCGTCAGGCGCCTCATCGCCGACAAGGAGGACACCGTCCAGGTGTTCGAGATCATGCGTGCCCTGTCCGGCGACGCGATCCCCAAGGGCTATCGTCGATTGCTGAGCACCGCCGAGGGCGGCCGCATCGCCTATGAGCGAGACGAGTTCGCCGAGCGGCTTTCGGATCCGGCCTGGCTGGCCCAGTTCGGCCCCGGCACGGTCGGCGCGGCCTATCGCGACTTCATCGCCCCGCGCGGCCTGTCCGCCGAGGGGCTGGCCGAGGAAAGCCGCAAGATCCCCGAGGCCGACATCGACGCCGCCCACCCGTTGGCCTGGTACGCGCGCCGTATGCGCGACGTGCACGACGTTTGGCACGTCCTGACCGGCTATAGCACCGACGCCCTGGGCGAGGTCTGCGTGGTGGCCTTCTCCTACGCCCAGACCCGCAGCCTGGGCTTCGCCGTCATCGCCCTGGCCGGGGCGCGCCAGTTCCAGAAGGCCAGGCTGGGCCAACCCTATGGCAGGGCGGTGCGCGAGGCCTGGCGCAACGGCCGATCGGCGGCCTGGCTGCCGGCCATCGATTACCCCGCCTTGTTCGCCATGCCGCTGGAAGAGGCTCGTCGAACCTACAAGGTCGCGCCAAACAGCGCCTATCTGGCCATTCCGCCGGACTATCGCGACCGCTTCAAAGCGGCCGCGTGAGCGACGAGGCCGGCGCGACGACACCGCGGACACTTGACCTTTTCCTGCGTTAGGCAGTTCAACTGCATAACGCCCGAGGCGTCGGATTTCGCAGAGGTCTCATGATCACCCGCCGCTTCACGCTGCTCGGACTGGCTGTGCTGGGGGGCACGCTATTCGTGGGGGCCGCGCCGGCCCTGGCCGCCGACACCCAGATCGCGGTGGCGGCCAACTTCACCGAGCCGGCCAAGGCGATCGCCGCCGCCTTCAAGGCCAAGACCGGCCACACCGCGACCCTCAGTTTCGGCGCTTCGGGGCAGTTCTACGCCCAGATGGCGCATGGGGCGCCGTACGAGGTGTTCCTCTCGGCCGACGCCGATCGCCCCAAGGCGGCCGAGCAGGCGGGCCTGGCCGTGGCCGGCACGCGCTATGCCTACGCCTTCGGCCGGCTGGTGCTGTATTCGAAGACGCCTGGCTTGGTCGACGCCAAGGGCGCGGTGCTGAAGTCGGATCGGTTCGCCAAGCTGGCCATCGCCGATCCGGCCACGGCTCCCTACGGCGCGGCGGCGGTCCAGACGATGCGGAAGCTGGGGGTCTACGACGCCTTGGCGCCCAGGATCGTCAGGGGCTCGTCGATCACCCAGGCCTATCAGTATGTCGCCACCGGCAACGCCGAGCTGGGCTTTGTCGCCCTGTCGCAGGTGATCGACCAGCCGGGCGGGTCGCGCTGGCTCGTGCCCGCGAACAATCATGCGCCGATCGAGCAGCAGGCGATCCTGCTCAAGACGGGCCAGAAGAACCCCGCCGCCCGCGCGTTCCTGGTGTTTCTCAGGTCGCCGGCCGCCATCGCCATCATCCGGCGCTACGGCTACGAGGTTCGGCGCTAAGAGGGGCTTGAGGGCAGGCGATAGCGGGCGATCAGCGGGTCGGCCGCGGCCTGAGCCAGGATCCAGTCGCGGAAGGCGATGATCTTGCGCACGCGCCGCCGCTCGGCCGGATAGGCCAGCCAGTAGCCGCCGCCATAGTGGGCGTCGATCTCGAAGGGGGCGATCAGGCGTCCCTGGGCGATCTCCTGGGCGAAGAAGATCGGCGACCCCAGAGCGAAGCCCTGATCGGCCAGGGCCGTGGCCACCTCCAGCGCCTGGGCGTCGGCCGACAGGCGTGGCGGGGCGCGGTCGTCGCGCGCGTCGACGCCGGCCGCCTCGAACCAGCGGACCCAGAACTCCGGCGAGCCGATGCGCGGGGCTTGCAGCAGGTCGGCCGGGCTCTTCAGGCCTCCCGATTGAGCCAGGACGGTCGGCGTGCACAGCACGGTTTGGACCGAGGGGATCAGGAAATGCGCTTCCATCCCCGGCCAGTCGCCATTGCCGGCGCGCAAGGCCAGGTCGAACGGTTCGCGCTGCAGGTCGACGACCCGGCTGGAGGCGTCCAGCCGCACCGCGATACGGGGATGGGCGATCTGGAAGCCGCCCAGGCGCGGCGCCAGCCAGTGGCCGCCCACGCTCTGGACCGTGGTGATCGACAGCACGCCCTCCTCGGTGTCGACCAGATCGGACACCGCCGTGCGCAGGACGCTCATCGCCTCGCTGGCCGCGCGCGACAGGCGTTCGCCGGCCGGGGTCAGGGTCACCTCTCGGGGCAAGCGGGTGAACAGCGGCTGGTCCAGGCGCTGTTCCAGGGCCTTCACCTGCCAGCTGACGGCGGCCTGGCTGACGCCCAGTTCGTCGGCGGCGCGCGTGAAGCTCTTCAGGCGCGCGGCCGCCTCGAAGATCCGGACGGCGCTGAGCGGGATGCTGGCGAGGATGTCTGACATAAGTGGAGCTTATGATTACGCAAGGAGGCCGCGTTTGTCACGCGGCATCCAAGGCGCGAAATTCCCGTCATCGTAACGCAGAGGAGGCGGCGGTGATGGACGAAGCGCTCAAGACTCATAAGGAAACTTCATTCGGCTGGGTGCTGGCCGTCCGCGAACTGGTCACAGCCTATCGCGCCCGGCTGGCCCGCCTGGCCCGTGAACAGACAGCCGAGGCGCTCCGCGAAGCTGAAGCCAAGCCCAGGCGGTCTCTGGCGCCGCGCTAGGGCGTATCGACCTTCAAGCTCGGCGCTGAGCTTGTCGAAGGACGAGGTTTTCGGCTCAGACGTTGAATGTCGATACGCGCCAACGGCTGTAATGACGGATAGGGGGAGGGCGGCCCTCGCTTCAGTCCTCCCGCTTCGCCCCGTCCAGGTCGCGCTTCAGCTTTTCGGCCCGCGCCGCGTCCAGGGTCTTGTCGGCCTTGGTGCGGCCGAACTTGGCGCGGTTCTCGGCGGCCTTGGTCTTGGCGTCGGTCTTTGCCTTGGCCTTGCGCGCCCGGTTGAGGTTGAGGATCTCGGCCATCGTCTAGCCCTTGGTCTTTGGCGGCGTCGCCGGCCGCAGGATCAGCGTCGATTGCAGGCGCAGGGTCTGGCCCTTCTTCAGCACGAACGGCGCTCGCCCAGGGAAGACGCAGTTCTGCATCGACAGTTCCTTGCGCAGGATCCAGCGGGTGATCGGCGCGCCGTTGGCCTTGCAGGCCAGACCCACGGTCCAGGCGGGCGAACCGCCGCCGGCGGTCCAGGCGAAGCCCATGGCCTTGCCGGCCTCGACCGGTCCGACCGCCGGGGTCACGGTCTTGCCGTCCGACCCGAAGGTGAGGCGATCGGGCTTGACCAGCCGTAGCGAGAAGCCGCCATAGCCCTTGACGTCATCGCTGCCGCCCAGGGCCAGGGTGTCGCTGCGGGCGGTGATCACCGTGTCGAAATCAATGCGCCGCGCGCCGTCCTTCAGCGGATAGACCCGCACCTTGGTGGTCTCGCGGGCCACATAGTTCACCTCGGGCGTCGAGTTGATGATCCAGTCGGCGTTGACCACCAGGGTCCCGCCGCCGGCCTTGTCGCCCTTGAAGCGCTTTTCGCGGACGTGGAAGGTCAGGCCCTTCATGAACCAGCCGTCGGCGACGGACTTGCCGTCGACCAGCACCTGGTGCCAGCTCCAGAACGCGCCGCGCTGGTGCAGGTGGTCGGCCGGGCGATCCTCGGTCATCACCGTGCCGTCGGGCGCATAGATCGGATGGACATAGTTCAGCCGGCCAGGCTCTCGCGGATCGGCGGCGGCGGTGCGGTAGAACAGCACGCTCTTGCCGCCGTCGGTGATCGTCACGCCTTCGGCGGCGAACACCGCGTCGACCCTGGGCAAAGGCGTGGTGGGCAAAGGCGTGACGGGCGGCGTCGGCTCCGGCGGCGTTTGGTGGACCGTCGTCGTCGGGGCGCCCACGAGTGCGGCGTCCGACGTCTGGGCCCAGGCCGTTCCTGTCCAGGCCGCCGCGCCGGTCAGCACGATCAGGGCGGCGGCGCGCAGTCGGATCATCGATTTTCCCTAGGGCCGAACGGTTTCAAGGCGACGGTACTTCGAGTGATAGCCAGGAACGCGGCGTCCGCAAAGCTGCAACCTTCGCTAGAACATAAAGCGAACATCTGGCCACCGCAAGCCTGGTGGAAACTGCGCCGCGACCTTGTCCGTTTGCCCTGCCTGACGTCCATCAAAGGAGGAACGCCATGATCGACGCCTCGCAAATTCGCGAACATCTGGAAGTGGTCGGGTCGGACGGCGGCCATGTCGGCCGGGTCGATCACGTGGTCGGCGGCGAGATCGAGCTAGCCAAGCTGGACCTGGGCGGCGGCTTCAAGCACCACCTGATCCCGATCACCTGGGTCGATCATGTCGACGACGACGGCGTCCACCTGACCCTGACCAAGGACGACGCCAAGGCCCAGTGGCGCGAAAAGCACTAGACAGCTTCGCCGCTCTGACCGATCCCTCGCCCGTCATCGGGTGAGGGATCGCGCATGTACCAGCTCTATTACAGCCCCAGCACGGCCAGTCTGGCGGTGCACTGGATGCTGATCGAGATCGGCGCGCCGTTCGAACTGATCCTGACCGACACCGAGACCGGCGCCCACAAGGCACCCGAATATCTGAAGCTTAATCCGGGCGGCGTGGTGCCGACCCTGATCGTCGATGGCGCGCCGGTGCTCGAGAGCACGGCGATCCTGATGCTGCTGGCCGAGCGCCATGCCGACAAGGCGCTGGCCCCGGCGGCCGATGCGCCGGAACGCGCGGCCTATCTCCAATGGATGGTCTATCTGGCCAACGCCCTGATGCCGAGCTTCCGGGCCTGGTACTATCCGCACGAGCCGGCCGGCGAGGCCAACGCCGAGGCGGCCAAGGCGGCGGCGCGCGCGCGCATTGAAGCGGTCTGGGACCGGGTCGATGCGCAACTGGCGGCCAAGGGGCCTTACATGCTGGGCCAGCGGCTGTCGGCGCTGGACTTCCTGGCGACCATGCTGATGCGCTGGTCCCGAAATATGCCCAAGCCGGCGACCGCCTGGCCCAACATCGCCCGCTACCTGTCCCGCATGCGCGCCATGCCCTCGCTGCGCGAGGTCCATGCCCGCGAAGCGCTGACCGACTGGATCGACGGCTAGGCCGCTTCCGCGCGCGCGATCGGCTTGCGCCACGGCGCGATCAGCGCCGCCAGGACCAGCAGGGTCAGGTTCACGCCCAGCGCCACGCCGCCGAACGCCAGGGGGCCGAACCTCACGACGTGGATCGCCACGACGGCCGCCAGCGTCAGGCTGGCGGCGATCCGCAGGCCGACGATCCAGAACCGCGCGTCCTTGGCCGCCACGGCCGCGGCGACCAGCACGGCCAGCGGCGCCCAGAACACCCAGACCGGCGGCGCCTTGAACGCCAGCCACAGGGCGGCCGACAGGGTCAGGGTCACGACCGAGCCCCAGACGATGACCGCCCAGGCCTTCTCCAGGCGCTCGGCGGGGCGTCCGCGTTCGCGCCGGCGGGTCAGCCAGATGGTGACGCCGCTGCTGGTCACCACGCAAAGGGCCACGCCCAGCAGGCCGTAGGCGATCTTGACCGGCAGGCCGCCGAACGAGCCGAAGTGCAGCGGATAGGACGAGGCGAAGACCTGCTTGCCCAGGCCGTCGTCCGACAGGCCCAGCTTGTGGGTCATGCGGCCCTGGGCGTCGAAGGTGTAGCGCTCGGCGTAGATCAGCCGCTTGGGCATCTCGGCGTTGACCTCGACCATCTGGCCCCTGGTGCCCAGGGCGGTCAGCGAGATCAACGTCGGCTCCAGGTCCGGCTTGTCGTCGAACCAGGCCAGGGCCTTGACCAGGTCGGGCATGGGGGCCGGAGCCGGGTCGGCTTTCGGGACCGAGCCGTAGATCGGGGCGGTGACCTTGGCGATGTCGCCCTTGGTCGTGACGCCGGCCACCGCGAACAGCAGCAGGCTGGCCAGGCCGATATAGGCGCCGGTCCAGGCGACCACGAAGTGGAACGGCGCGCCCCAGACGCTGAGCCGGTTGTGCAGGTCGGCCTGCGACAGCCGCTTGGCGCCGGCCCAGCGGAAGGCGAAGGCGTCGCGAAAGATCTTGGGATGGGCCAGGAAGCCGGAAATGATCAGGCCGGTCAGGGCCGCGCCGATCAGGCCCACGACGATCATGCCCAGCGTCTCGGGCAGGTGTAGATAGACGTGCAGGTGCTCGAGGAAGTGCACCCACGGCGAGCTGGCCTCGCCGACGATCCTGCCCTGCGCGTCGGCGACGAACACCTGCTCGCCGACATAGGCGTGCAGACGCGGCATGTCGTCGGCCGGCAGGCCCAGATAGATGAAGGGGACCTTGGGGTGGGCCTTGGCGAGCGCCTCGGCGAACGTCTGGACGGCCTGCGGGCTGGCGTGGGTCAGGGTCGGCGCGGCCGGCTCCTCCCACAGCTTCAGCTCGTTGAGGAACACCGCCACCGTGCCCGACAGGCAGACGATGTAGATCAGGGCGGCGGCGACCAGGCCCAGGCCGGAGTGACCGGACAGCACGGTGCGCACGAAGGCGGGAGACACCTTGGGCCAGATCGACGGGCTGTTCGCGGCCTCCGCTTTCGCGGATGGGGTGGGTTTGGAAGGGGGCGTGACGGCGTCCATGACGGGCTTCCTATTGGGGCCGCAGGACGACGGCGAGGGCGCAGACGGCGGTAATGGCGACCAGGCCGATCGTCGTGCGCAGCAGCTTGCGGTCGGCGCAGGTCCAGACCATGGCCCCGGC
>Ga0073929_1001068_pt1 | contig 28723 bp, 30 predicted proteins | sample DewCreD2012metaG_3_FD_76966 | JGI IMG/M metagenome (GOLD analysis project Ga0073929, IMG submission 76966) | Hot spring sediment bacterial and archeal communities from British Columbia, Canada, to study Microbial Dark Matter (Phase II) - Dewar... ... | reverse complement strand
TCGCCGGCCCAGTCGACCGGCGTGGCCGGGCGCAGGAGCGGCCCCCGGCTGCCGTTGAAGAGGCTGCGGATGAGCCGGCGGTCGGGATCGTAGTTGGGGGCCGCGGGGTCCTCGTTCAGGTAGAAGCCGGCGTAGCGCTGGGTGCGCTGCTGGAAGGCCCGGTCGGTGGGGTCGGCCAGTCCCTCCAGGATGAAGGCCGAGAGGCCCTCGCCGGTGTGGAACCAGTCGAAGCAGACGATGAACTCTTTGTCATACATGCCCTCGCGGGCCAGGGGAACGACCGTGGTCCGGGCCTCGGTGTACTGGCGCAGGTGTCCCTCCCAGCCCCGGCGATAGAGGACGAGGACGCTCTCCGGCGCCCCCAGGGCGTAGAGCAGGGGCCAGTTGAGAAGATTCTCCGCCGCGTCGTCGGGACCGTCGTCGCCTCCCCAGCGGGGGACACACTTGAGGTAGCCGCGCTCGTCGAAGTAGCGGGCGAAGAACTCCTGACAGGCGGCCGCGGCGGCCTGGAGGAGCGCCCGCTCCAGCAGAGCCCAGTAGGGAGGCGCCATCGGCGTGGCAATGGTGAGGACCGTCTCCGGCGTCGTCTGGCGCATCGGCGACCTCCGCCCGATCATTATGGCCGCGGGGCGCAGCCCGGCCTTCAGGATAGCGCAGCTGGCCCGGCGGGAGAAGCCCCCGACGGGCTGGTCCCCGGCTGACTGCCGGCCGGGCGGTAAGAGGGAGCAGCGGGAATCCCCCCTGCTCCCTCCTTCAGCCCGGCGCGGCCGGCGCCGGCGACACTGTCGGTGCGCCAGGGCACCCAGACGATGCGGCCGCTATCGGGGCGAATCTGGCTGCCGGTGGGGGAAAGAGTCTCCCCCACCGGCGACCGCAGCCTCAGCGGTCGGCTCCCAGGCAGGCCAGCCACTCCGCGGGCAGCCCCGGATCGGGCTGGGCCGCCGACCGGGCCAGCACCGCCTGAAGACGCGGATCGGCCAGCGCGTCAACGGCGACGGCCGGGAGGCCGGCCTCGGGCAGCAGCGCCGCCAGCCGGGCCAGGACCGCCGCCACCAGCGGTGGGTGGTCGGTCTGGCGGGCCAGCCGCAGGACCAGTTCCTGAGCCAGCCGGAGCGCCCGGGCGCGGTCGTCATCGGCCAGGGCCAGCTCCACCCGGGCCCAGGTCCAGAGCGCCCACGCCTCTGGTGTGGCCGGCGATTGCTGCTCCAACCAGGCCAGCGCCCGCTGGACCAGCCGCCGGAGATGGCCCCGGCGCGCGGTGCAGCCAGCCCGGGCCAGGGCCACCAGAGCGGCCGCGGTCCGCTCCAGGGCCTGGGCGGCCGCTCCCCAGCTCCCGTCGGCGTTCTGGGTCCGGGCCAGCCACCGCAGCGCCCAGGGCACGGCCGGAACGGCGGCCTCCTCCCTCTGCTCCAATCGCCCCACGCGCTCGTAGCACACCTGATCATAGGTCCTCCGATTCAACCACACGTCCGGGTCTCCGCATCGCGCCGCGTGCAGGGCGTTACCAGCGAACAGGAATCTGATTGCAGACGGGTGCCGAGCCTGGAAATTCGCCGGGAGGAGCTGCGGCACGATGAGCCGGACCGGTGGGGTCGTTGGGTCGGTCGGGTGGGCGCTCCGGTCCACCGCCAGGAGAGCGGTCTGAGCGGTGAGCAGGCCGTAGCGGCAGGCCAGGTCCAGCCCCTCGGCGGTGGCGGCCGGGTCCATCCCCGTGTCATCGGCCGTGAGGGCCTCCAGCCGGGCCCGGGCCCAGAGCCGGGAGAGGGCCGGCTCCTGAACGGGGGTCAGCGGCGCCTCGAGTTCGATGGTCTCCTCACCCCGCCGGCCGCGGATCCGGACCCGCGGTCGCTCGGTCTGGGGCCGCAGGCGGGCGATCAGCGTTATCGGCTGGCCGACGAAAAGGTCGGGCAGCCGGGAGGGGAAGACCTCGACCGCCTCGGCTCCCTCCCAGACGACCTCGAGATCGGTCAGCACCGGGTGGCTCAGCCGGTCCTGGAGGCGAATGATGGCCCCCTCGATGTCCTCCTCCGGCGTCAGGAACTCGACCGTGCCCCGGCCGGCCAGCGCCAGCCGCTCCAGGAGCGCCCGGTCCACCGCCGCCCCGATGCCCAGGGCGAAGAGCCGGCCCGAGCCCAGGCCCTGGCGGACCGCCGCCAGGGTGGCCTCACGCGCGGCGGCGCCCCCGTCGGTCAGCAGAACGATCACCCGGGACCGGTCGGCCGGGACCGGGAGCGCAAGCGCCGCCTCCAGGGCGACCTCCAGGTTGGTGCCGCCCCGGGCCTCCAGCCCCACGATGAAAGCGTCGGCGGCCGCCAGCGTGCTCTCGGTCAGCGGCACCAGGCGCTCGCCGGCCACGGCGAACCACTCGGTCTCGTGGTCGAAGGCCAGGATGGCGAAATGGTCCTCCGGCCCCAGGATCCGCAGGCAGGCCTGAAGGGCGTTTTTGGCCTGCGCCAGCGGGGACCCGCTCATCGAGCCCGACCGGTCGAGGACGAAGATGACCGCCCGTGGCGGCGCCGGCGGGGGTTCGTCGGCCGGGACGGTGGGCGGCTGCAGAGTGACCAGAGCCACCGCGTCGCCTTCCGCCTGACCAGCGGCCGTCACCCGGGGAGCCAGCCAGGCCCCGAGGACCCCATCGGCTGGCGGCCGGACGGTGTAGCGCAGGATGACATCACGGTTCGGTAGCGCCGGCGCCGCCAGCTCGACCTGGAAACGCCGGTCGTCCAGCCGGGTGACCACCAGCGGGTGGGAGGGCGAGGTGATCTCCGCCACCGGGGCTCCGGCGTCGACCGCCACCTGGAGGCGCACCGGTCCGACCGGCGCGTCGGGAGCGGCGTAGGGAATCAGGCTGTTCTCCTGTTCCTGAGGCGTGGCGTTGGCGCTCAGGCTGCGCGGGACGCGACTGAAGGGCAGGCAGAGGGTGTAGGTGCCATCATCGCAGGGCACCGCCTGGAGATACGAGAGGCGGACGACGACCGTCTCGCCCGGCGCGAGATTGGCCAGGTAGAGGGTGTAGAGGTCTTCGGCGGCCTGGGTGACCAGGGTGGCCAGGTGGCCGGTCTGCGCCGCCGTCTGGTACTCGCGCTCGGCCGTCTGGCGCTCGGCGATGACACCCTCAATGCAGCGCTGCCCGACCTGGACCACCAGGCTGGTCAGCCCGCCGGCGTGGGGCAGCGGGAACCGGTAGACCACCTCGGCCGGCGTGGGCAGCGGGTTCTGGAAGTGCTGCTCGAGAGCGATATGGGCGACCCCGGCGATGATCTGGGCGGTGATCCGGATCCGGCGCAGGGGCAGGGTGGTGACCTGGCCGGTCCTCAGCACCTCCAGCCAGCCCAGGGGGAACTGCTCGACGGTTTCCACCGGCAACGCCATCCTCTCCTCCTTAAATAGAAATTGTCACATTGTCACTGAGATCGTTCCGCCGATACAGACCATAAGAGGACAGAAAGAACCGGTCGGCCCGCGAACGGCCGGCGGGCCCCGGACGGGGCGCCGGTTGGGGAAACCGGCCGTCGGGATGGGTGACCGTTTCGGCGCCGGCCGGCGCCGTTATGGTGTCGGGCCCTCAGCCGGGCTTTCACCTCCCTCGTTGATCGCCAGGAGACGGCGAGCGTAGGCGACCAGCCATTCGATGCGGCGCTGACGGTCAGGAGAGAGGGGGAGGCGAACCACCAGTTCGGCGTCGGGGGCGAGCCGGTAGTGGAGACAGGACTGGGGTGCGAGGTCGGTCGGGGCCGTGGCGAAGGCCCGGAGATCGGCCAGCGACATCGCGTGGAAGACCGGGGAGGGCGAGGGCACCGTGGGGGAGCGGTCGGTCGGCGGTGGCGGAGGCTGGTGGATCCAGCGGGCCAGGTCTTCCGCACTGGCCTGGGCGAAGAGGGTGCGGATGGCGTTCAGGCGCCAGCCGGCCGCTTGGAGGGCGCGCAGGGCCCGCAGACGCAGCAGGTGTTGGGGCATGTAGCGGGCCGCCGGGCCGGCGCCGATCGGCGGGGGGAGAAGTCCCTGCTGGACATAAAAATGGATCGTCCGGCGGGGGAGTCCGCTCTCCCGCTCCAGATCGCTGATGGTGTAGAGGGGCTCGGTCGCCGCCATCGGCCGGCTCCTTTCTGAGGAGTCTACCCGAAATATACCACTGTCAATATGACACTGTCAAGACCTGGGCAAAAAAATTTCTGCGGGTGGCTACCAGCGTCGGCGGCGGAAGGCCGGGGCCAGGAGGTAGCCGGCCACGAAGCCGCCGATGTGGGCCCAGTAGGCCACGCCGGCCTGGCCGGGGGGGCCGCCCAGTTCGGCCAGGCCGCTCAGCAGCTGCAGCAGAAACCAGAGGCCGATCAGGAGGTAGGCGGAGATCTCGGTGACGGTGATGAAGGGGAAGAGGAAGACCAGGGTCTTGACCCCGGCCAGCGGGTAGTAGCGCAGGTAGGCGGCCAGGACGCCGGCGATGGCGCCGCTGGCGCCGATGGCCGGGACGGTCGACATCGGGTCGATCAGGATATGGGTGATAGCGGCCGCCACGCCGCAGAGGAGATAGAAAACGAGAAAGCGCAGGTGGCCCATCGCCGCCTCGACGTTATCGCCGAAGACCCAGAGATAAAGCATGTTCGAGGCCAGGTGGAGGAAGCCGCCGTGCAGGAACATCGCGGTGAAGATCGTCAGAAAAAGGGGATGAGGGCTGGGCGGCGGCAGATCGTGGCCGGTGACCAGTTCGCGCGGCACCACCCCGTAGGCCAGGAAGACCTGTTGCAGCTGCCGTGGACTGAGGGAGAGATTGACGAAGAGGAAGACCAGAACGTTGACCGCCAGGATGGTCAGCATCACCAGCGGAAAGAGGCGGGGGGCGCGGGGCCGGTCGGAGATCGGGATCACAGTCCTCTCCTCCGGACGGGGCAACGTCCGCCCGTCCGGTCACTCCAGGTCCAGTTCGTCGACCACGTCGACCACGCCGGGGACCCGACCGGCGACCTCCTGGAGGAGGTCGATATCGTCGAGCAGCCGCACCTGGCCCCGCAGGTGGACGACGCCTCGCCGGACCGTCACCACGATGCGGTCGGCCAGATCGGCGGTGGCGGCGTCGCGACGCAGCGCCTCCCGGACATCCTCGGCCAGTTCGTCGTCACCGCGCTGGAGGACCGCCGGGTGGTCCTCCGCCTCGTGTGGGGGATCGAGGGCCGAGGTGGCCAGGCCGCCCAGAATCTCCAGTCCCTGGTGGCGTTCGCGCGAGGCCGGGCGCACCACCGGGTCCATCGGCGGCAGGTACGGCTCGGCCTCCTCGGCGGCGACGGCGCTATCGGTCGTGCCGACCGTCTGATTCAGGTCGATCTCGGTGCCGGCCACCCGCCGCCCGCCTGGCACCCACTCGACCTCGGCGGTCTCGGTGGGAATCCCGCTGACCGTCTCCGCGGCCCGGGGGTCCAGCGGGCCGACCACCAGGTCGTTCTGAACCGTCCGCACGCCGGGGAGAGCCCGGACCAGCGCCTCCGCCCGCTGCCGCTGGCGGGCCGAGACCACCGTGCCCTGGAGGCGGACGTGGCCCGCGTGCACCCGCACCCGGATAACCGCCGGAAAGATGGTGGCCAGCGCCGCCTCCACCCGCAGGCGCAGGTCCACATCATCGCTGGCGCCCATGCCGGACCTCCTTCTGGCCAGGCCGGCGCTGGGCGCAAACGTCGTGCCACCGTCATCCTACCGGGGACGAGCGGCCGTGTCAACGCCGGGCCGGCACTCCGGGCCCGCCGATCGTTGTCCGGAGGTCAGAGGTTCAGGCGCTCTCCCGACCGTTGCGCCCGGCGGTCTTCAGCCGGGTGATGAACTCCGAGGCCTGGCGCTTGCTGAGTTCGGTCGGCGGGCAGCCGTAGGTGGCCAGGCAGCGCTCCTCGATCTGGGCCTCGCTCAGCGCGTGCAGATCGCGGCCGATGGAGTAGATCGCCCGGAGCTGGGCTGGGGTGGCCGGGCCGCTCGCATCGGCCGGCCGTTCCGTGCGGAGCGGGGTGACCGGGCGTTCGGTCTCCCGGCCGGGCTCGGTGGTCGCGCGGGCGGGGCTGTCGGCCGGTCGGCGCTCCGGGGCCGGCTCCTCCTCCAGGTCGTCCAGTTCCTCCAGGGCCACCACCCCGACGTTGACGGCGTCGCGCAGGGCCCGGGCTTTGGCGCGGGTCTCGGCCATGCGGATGAGGCAGTGGACCATCTGGCGCGAGACGTTGGCCGGCGAGGCGTCGCCGATGCCGGTGAAGACGCCCTTTTCGGTCTCGACCACCGCCTGGCAGATGGCCACGTAGCCATTCTCCTCGGTGGGGATCTGGAGGAGGGTGGTGCGGATGGCCTTGAGCCCCTGGCGGTGGGCCTCATCGAGCAGGCCGGCGTAGAGCACGTACTGACGGTCGCCCCGGGTGATGACAAACTCGCGGTTCACGGTCGCCCCCATAAGAACAAATGTTCGATACCATGATACACCGCCGGGGCGGTTTGTCAAGGGATGATTCTGCACGGCTTGACCGCCTCCGCCGTGGTGCCGGGACAGCGGTGGCAGCGTCGCGCCGGGTGTGCTATCATGTCCGGGTGAAGGGGAGTAGCGGCCGGCAGCCGCCGGTGGGGCGACCGTCAGCACGGGCCAGGGGCCCCGGTCGCCTCAGCGAACTGTCTCGTTCGTCCCGCCAGACCTTCGACCGGTCGACGCGCGCCGGTCGAAGGTCTTTTTTGCTGCCATGGACCATACGGGAGGTCTGGACCGATGCGCACCCTGGGCAGTCTCCTCTGGATCGGACTGGCCGTCGCCCTGACTCTCCCCTGGCTGGGCCTCCGGCTGCAGGGGGCTCACCCCGAACCTCTGCTGATGGCGCTGCTGGCCGGACTGGCTATCGTCGGCGCCGCCTTCCTCCTCTCCTGGGCCTCGGAGGTGGCCCAGCTCGAGGTCTCGCAGGCCCTGGCCGTGGCCGTCCTCTCCCTCATCGCCATCCTGCCCGAGTACTCGGTCGACATCTACTTCGCCTGGCGGGCCGGCCAGGACCCCGCCTACGCCCATTACGCCGTGGCCAATATGACCGGCGCTAACCGGCTGCTCATCGGCCTGGGCTGGAGCGCCATTGTCGTCCTCTTCTGGCTCAAGACCCGTCAGCCGGCCATCTATCTCCACCGCGATGAGGGGATCGAACTCGGCGTCATGGCCCTGGCCACCCTCTACGCCTTCTGGCTGCCACTCAAGGCCCACATTTCGCTCCTGGACGCCGTCGTCCTCATCGCCCTCTTCGCCGTCTACGTGCGGGCCACCGCTCAGCAGCCCCCCGAAGAGCCCGAACTGGTCGGACCAGCCCGGCTGATCGGTGCCCTGTCGCGGACGCCCCGCCGGCTGGTGACGCTGGGGCTCTTCGTCTACGCCGCCGCCGCCATTCTGGCCTCGGCCGAGCCGTTCGCCGAGGGGCTGGTGGCCAGCGGCAAGCATCTGGGCATCGACGAGTTCCTGCTGGTCCAGTGGATCGCGCCCCTGGCCTCGGAGATGCCGGAGTTCGTGGTCATCACCCTCTTCGCCCTGCGCGGACACCCGACGCTGGCCCTGCGGGCGCTGCTCTCCTCCAAGGTCAACCAGTGGACGCTGCTGGTCGGGATGCTGCCTCTGGCCTACACGGTCGGCGGCGGCGGTCTGCACCCGCTGCCGATGGACCACCGTCAGGTGGAGGAGGTCTTCCTGACCGCCGCCCAGTCGCTCTACGGGGTGGTGCTCCTGGCCGGGCGGAGTTTCAGTCTGCCGGCGGCGCTCAGCCTCTTTGGCCTCTTCGGTCTGCAGTTTTTCTGGCCCGACCTGCGGCTGCCCGTGGCCTGGCTCTACCTGGGGCTGGCGCTGGGCCTGCTGGTCATCGACGCCAAACGCCGGAGCGGCCTCCTCAGCCTGCCAGCCTTCCTGCTCAAACCTCCGGTCAATGTGCGCTGAGCCGCGGGGACGAGGCCGTCCATGGACGCTGAAACCGGTGCCGGCACGGTCGACAAAATAGGCGGAGGCGACCTCAATCTCTGGCTGGGATGCTGTGGGTGATGGGGGAGGCGCAGCCGCCCTGGGCGCTGCCGGGGGCGCTTCTCCTGTCGGTTCTGGCGCAGGGGCTCTGGCGGGTCTGGCGGCGGGAGCCGGTCTTCGGGCGGCTGGGGCCGGGCGCCGGCCGGGTCGCCCTGTATATCCTCCTCTGCGGGCTCGGCCGCCTCGCGGGCCGAGCGGGCTAACCCGTGAAAAATCTTCTCCTTGCGGCCTCTTGGCTGTGGTACGATAGAGACACGTGAGGTCTGCTCGCCCGCCGGCGGAGGGAGGAGAGCGCCGCAGAGGGTGCCGCACAGACGGCCGCCAGCGCATCTGCCTACCGGCCTTCCCCTTCGGGGTATTTGCCTTTCACCTTTCTGAGGGAGGTCTCACGATGCCGCCGTACTTGCCGCTCTGCGCGCCGTGCCGACGCATTCCGCGCGGGCTGGCCAGCCTCTTGGTTGCCGTCCTGTTCCTGCTCAGCCCGACGGTGACTTACGCCCAGACCGCCCCGCCGCCTGCGTTTCAGCCCGTCGTGCGCTGGTTCTTCGCCGAGGGCTCGACCCAGCCGCCGTTCGAGACCTGGTTTGTCGTCCTGAACCCCACGAACCAGAGTGCGAACCTTCGCTTCACCTTCCAGCTCCAGGGCGGCGGCACAGTCACCCACGACTTCACCGTCGGCCCCCGGGCGCGCTTCAGCCTCTGGGCGAACCCGATTCTTCCCAACCAGGCGTTCTCAACGCGTCTCGACGCTGACCAGCTGGTCTACGCCGAGCGTTCCATGTACGTCGGCTTCGACGGCACCGTCGTCCCCGGCGTCCCCAGTCCGCACCGCCTCTGGCTGTTCGCCGAAGGCTCGACCCAGCCGCCCTTTCACACCTGGCTGCTTCTCCAGAATCCGAACGACCAGCCGGCGACGGCGACCCTCACCTATCTGCGCGATACGGGGGGACCGGTGACCCAGACGGTGGCGTTGCCGCCCACCGCCCGTGTCAGCATCTTCGTCAACCAGGTGCTGCCCAACGCCGCCTTCTCGACCCGTATTGAGAGCGACCTGCCCATCGTCGCCGAGCGGGCGATGTACCGCTTCCCCGGCAACGCCGCCCTGGCAAAGGCCGGGGTCACCGCCCCGAGCCGAACCTGGTTCTTCGCCGAAGGCCGGACGACAGGACCCTACCTCCCCAGCCCCCGTCCGGGGCCGGTCGATACCTGGCTCCTGCTCCAGAACCCGCACCCGCAGCCGGTCCGGGTGCGGGTGACGGTCTTCTCCGCCGAAGACCGCGCGCCCATGCCGCTCTTTCACTCTGCCACCGCAGAGCCGCCGGAGCTTTTTCCTCAATCACCTTATAGGAGACGGATTCGCGTCTTTCGGCATGCGCGTGGAAGCCGAGGCCGAGATCGTCGCCGAGCGGTCCATCTTCTGGGGTCCCGAACCCCGGGGCGCGTACTCCGCGGTGGGGGCTCCGGCCCTCGCCACCACCTGGTATCTCGCTGAGGGGACAGAGCTGCCTTATCAGGGGGCAGAGCTGCCTTTTCCCACGTTCATCCATATCCTGAACCCCAACGACCGGCCGGCCGAGGGGACTATCGACTTTCTGCTGCAAGACGGCCAGGTCATCACGCGTTCTTTCGGCGTGCGCCCTCAGCGGAAGTGGAGCCTCAGCGTGCGCGATTATCTGAGACACGATCTCTACGGCGTTTCGGCCGTCGTCAAAACCTCCGTGCCGACGGTGGTCGAGCGGACGATGTTTATCCGCGACCAGGAGCGCGTCGGGGCGCACAACACGGTCGGCATCCCCCACCCGTGAGCCGGGAGGGACGGCGCAGGATCCCACGCCCATCCCTGGAGGGAGCAGGATGAGGTGTCCACGGCTGCTCTTCGCCGCGTTGCTCGCTCTGCTCGTGGTCTTCCTGCCGGTCGGCCCCGTCGCGGGGGCCCCGCTCGCCACGCACATCCCCTGGGACCCGCGCATCAGCATCGTCTGGCCCCACGATGGGCAGGGGAACCCGACGCCGGTGGAGCGGTCGCGGGCCGTCAACGTCAGCGTCTGGCCGGCCAATCAGGTCAGCTGCACCGAGGACCCGGGGCTCGGCCTCTCGATGGCCAAAAACAACGAGCTGCTCCAGAGTCTGCCGATCCGGGGGCAGCTCATTCTGCGCAGCGTGGCCGGCCGGACCTTCCCGACCTATGAGTTCAACAACATCCCGGCCGACCTCCTGGCCGAGCCGACGGCGCAGTTCCGTTTCGCCGTGGGACTCCTGGGCTCCAATATCTGGGTTCACGCCGCCGACCCGCGGACCTTTCTGCCCCACCCGGTCGTCCCCACCAGCATCGAGCCGCGGGTTGGGAGTATCGACGCCCGCATTCAGATCGTCTGGCCCCACGATGAGCGGGGGAACTTCGCCCCGGTCGAGCGGGCGCCGCTGGTCAACGTCGCCGTTGACCTCTTCGTCCACGGAACGCTGAAATCCGTGCCGCTGGAGTTCCGGCCGGGGCGGATTCAGCTCATCGTCGCCGAGGGGAACGGCCGGCCCGTCTTGACCGACTATCCGGCGGTCAAGACGGGCTACATCGCCAACCGCCAGATGTTTCCGCGCTGGGTCTTCAACGATGTCCCGGTGCGACCGGGCGGGCAGTACCATTTTCTGGTGGCGGTCTTCTTCGGGCGACCGGCGTTTATGAGCCCCTACACCACGGTCTGGACCCACGCCCCCGACGCCCGGACGTTCCTGCCCCAGCCTGAGCTGCCCCCGCCGTGCCTGCCGTAAGAGAAGCCGGCACGGCCAACGAGCGACGCCGGGCGGCCAGCAGCGCGGAGAGGCGCCCCGCGGCCGCGCCCTGGCCCGGCGGACGGATCAGCAGGTCTGGATGGTGGGCGACTGACTATCTGTGACCTTGTAGCGGTCGCCGGCGCCCCGCCGGTGGGCGTTGCTGCTGTCACGGTTTATTGACGTCGTGTCCGCTATCCTGTACAATCGCCCTCGACCAGACACACCCCTCCTTCGAGAGGAGCCGTCGACCGTGGCCGCCCGCATGCTCATTCTCACCCGGTCTGCTCAGCGCCGCTGGGCGCTGGGCACCGGCGCCCTCATCGGTCTTCTCGGCGGGCTCCTCGGCCTGGGCGGGGCCGAGTTCCGCCGACCGGTCCTGGTCGGTCTCCTGGGCTATCCCCTCCGCCAGGCCATCCCCCTCAACCTGGCCGTCAGCCTCGTCACCCTCGGCGCCGCCCTGCCGGTCCGCTGGCCCACCCTGGCCCCGGGCCCGGGCCTCCAGACAGCCCTGCTGCTGGGACCGTTCATCGCGGGTGCGCTGGGCGGGGCCTGGCTCGGCCCGGCCCTGGTTCACCGCCTGACCAGCCGGACCCTGACACGGGTGGTCCGCCTCGGCCTGCTGGGCCTGGGGACGTTGCTCATCGCCGAAGGGCTGGCTCCCCCGCGCAGCCTGGGGTTGCTGCCACCGGCCCCGGCTCTGTGGATCCCGGCCGCTCTCCTCGCCGGCCTGGGCATCGGCCTGGTGAGTTCTCTCCTGGGCGTGGCCGGCGGCGAACTCCTCATCCCCACGCTGCTCTTCCTCTTCGGTCTGGACATCAGGGCCGCCGGCACCGCCAGCCTGATCATCGCCCTGCCCACCGTCGGCCTCGGCCTGGTCCGCTACGCCCGCCAGGGCGCCTTCGCCGACCGCCATCCCCTCACGGCCACCGTCCTGCCGATGAGCCTGGGCTCGGTCGCCGGCGCCGCCACGGGCGGGCTCCTGGCCGGGTTCGCCCCGACCGCCGCTCTCAAGATCGCCCTGGGGCTGATTCTGCTGCTCTCAGCCTGGCGTCTGGGCCACCATTCCCGCTCGGGAGGTGTTCGATGATCCGCTGGTCCGCGGCTCTGCTGGCTCTCCTCACCGGCCTGCTCCTCGCCTGCCGCTCGGCCCTGGCCCCGCCGACCGCCCATCCGTCGCCCACGCCGACCACCACGGTGTCGGGCGAGGTGGTGGTCTTCGCCGCGGCCTCGCTGACCGACGCCTTCAAGGAGATCGGCGCCGCCTTCAGCGCCACTCACCCCGGCACCACGGTCACCTTCAACTTCGGCGCCTCGTCGCAGCTGCGGGCCCAGCTGGAGCAGGGGGCGCGGGCCGACGTCTTCGCCTCGGCCGACCAGGCCCAGATGGAGCGGGCGCAGCAGGCCGGCCTGCTGGCCGAGCCGCCCCGCGTCTTCGCCCGCAACCGCCTGGTTATCGCCGTCCCCCGCGACAACCCCGGCGGCGTCCAGACGCTCCGCGACCTGGCCCGACCCGGCCTTCGCCTGGTGACCGCCGCCCCCGAGGTGCCGATTGGGGTCTACACTCAGCAGCTGCTCGACCGGGCGGCTCAGGACCCCGCCTACGGCCCCGACTTCCCCGCCAGGGTCGGCGCCAACATCGTCTCCCGCGAGCCCAACGTCCGCCAGGTGGTGGCCAAGGTGGCTCTCGGCGAGGCCGACGCCGCCATCGTCTACCAGACCGACCTCACCCCCGACCTGGCCGACAAGGTCCGCCCGGTCGCCCTGCCCGAGGCGCTCACCCTCATCGCCACCTACCCGATCGCCCTCCTGCGCCAGGCCCCCAACCCGACGGCCGGGGCAGCCTTCATCGCCTTCGTGCTGGGGCCAGACGGCCAGACCATCCTCCAGCACTGGGGCTTCCTCCCGGCCGGCGACACCCCGACCCGCGCGCTGCGGGGACCACTCCCCCGCCCCGACCGGGGACCGGGAGGGTAACAGTGGCCGACCGGGGACATCTCGTCCCCTCCCGCCCGGCGCGGCCGCGTCCGGCGCCGGCTCTCGCTCCGCCGACCAGCGCCCCCCGGAACCGGTCCCTGGTCACCATCGTCCGGGCCGTCGGGCGCTCCGGCGCGCTGGTCCCGCTTCTCCTGAGCGCCGGGCTCTTCGCCGTCCTGGTCCTGGCGCCGGTGGTGGCCATCGTCGCCCGGGTGCTGCTGACCGGCGACCTGCTGGCGGTCCTGGGGCGACCGGTGGTAATCGCGGCGCTGCGGCTCAGCCTGCTGACGACCACGCTGAGTCTGGGCCTGACGCTTCTGCTGGGCACACCGGTCGCCTACCTCCTGGCCCGGTACCGGTTTCCCGGCCGCACCCTCCTGGACAGCCTCATCGACCTGCCGATCGTCCTGCCGCCGGCGGTGGCCGGGCTCGGCCTGCTGATGGCCTTCGGACGCCGGGGGCTTTTCGGGCCGGCGCTGGAGGCGCTGGGGCTGACGCTCAGTTTCACCACCGCCGCCGTCGTGGTGGCCCAGACCTTCGTGGCGGCGCCGTTCTACGTCCGGGCCGCCCGGGCGGCGTTCCTGGCCGTCGATCAGGAACTGGAACGGGTGGCCCACACGCTGGGCGTCTCGGCCTGGGCGACCTTCTGGCGGGTCACCGTCCCGGTGGCGCTGCCGGGGCTGGTGAGCGGAGCGCTGATGAGCTGGGCCCGGGCGCTGGGCGAGTTCGGCGCGACGATCATGGTCGCCGGCAGCTTCCCCGGCCGGACTCAGACCATGCCGCTGGCGATCTACGCCGCTCTGGAGAGCGATCTTGAGGCCGCCCTGGCCCTGGCCGCGCTCCTGGTCCTGGTCTCGCTGGGCCTGCTGGGCGGACTCCGCCGGGTGACCGGACCGCTGGGAGAAAGGGCCGATGCTTGAGGTCCAGGTCACCAGACACTTCCCTGGCTTCCGGCTGGCGGTGGCCTTCACGACCACCGCCCGTCGCACCGCTCTCCTGGGGCCCTCGGGGGCCGGCAAGAGCCTGACGCTGCGGGTCATCGCCGGCCTGCTGCGGCCTGACCAGGGGCGGATCGTCGTGGAGGGACAGGTCCTCTGCGACACCGCCCAGGGGCTCGACCTGCCGCCCCAGGCCCGGCGGGTCGGCTATGTGCCCCAGCACTACGCCCTCTTCCCGCACCTGGATGTTCTGGGCAACATCGGCTTCGGTCTGCCCGTGCGGTCCCCCGCCGTCCGGCGGCAGATCGCCGACCTGCTGGACCTGCTGGGGCTGGCCGGCCTGGAGCGGCGCTTCCCCCGGCAGCTGTCTGGCGGGCAGCAGCAGCGCGTCGCCCTGGCCCGCGCGCTGGCGCGCCGGCCCCGTCTTCTCCTGCTCGATGAGCCGCTCTCAGCCCTCGACGCCCCGACCCGCCGGGAACTGCGCGAGGCGCTCGGCGATCTGCTCCGGCGTCTGGACCTGCCGACCCTCATTGTCACCCACGACCTGGCCGACGCCCTGGCCCTGGCCGACCACCTGGTCGTCCTCGACGCCGGTCAGGTGCTGCAGAGCGGTCCGGCCCCCGACGTGCTGGCCCACCCGGCCCACGTGCGCGTCGCCCAGATCGTCGGGATCCGGAATCTCCTGCCCGGCTGGGTGGAGGCCCACGACGAGACCGGGACGACCGTGCGGGTCGGCCAGCGCCGGCTCCGGGCCCGACCGCCCACCGGCCAGGCGCCCCCGGTCGGGAGCCCGGTCAGCGTCTGCCTGCGCAGCGACCGGATCCGTCTGCAGCCGGCCGAGACCACGGCGGAGGAGGCCAATACCGCCTTCGGAAGGGTGGTCGACGAACGCTGGGAAGGGACCACGGTCGCCCTGCGCCTCCGGCTGGCCGACGCTCGCCTCCGGCCCGAGGCCGCGTACGATCTGGAGGTCGAGATCCTGGGAGCGACCTACGAGGCCCTTCGCCCGCGCGACCGCGCCCTCTGGGCCGTCCAGATCCCCGCCACAGCCCTGCACCTTCTGCCGGCCGCCGACGCCACGCCCGCCGCCGTCAAAAACGCGTGAGAAAACGCCCGCCGGCCCTGTCCCCGCCTTGTCAGGGCCGCCGCCCGGCCTCTACCATGCCGACGAGCCACGCCCGGCACCCCGCGGGCGCAGCCCACACCGACCAGGACGGGAGGCGGAGGCGGTGTCATCCCATCCACACCCGGCGGAACGGCGCTCCGGCGGCTGGCTGCGCCGCCTGGCCGTCGGCCTGCTGGGGCTGGGCATCACCCTGGCCGGAGCCCTGCTGGGGGCGGCCAGCGGCAGCGAACTGGCCAGCGGGCTGGCCGGCCCACCCCGGCCGACCCTGACCCTGGGCCCTGAACCGTCCCTTCTCGCCCCGGCCACCCCCACGGCGACCCCGACACCGCCGGCCAGCCCGACGCCCACCGTCGTGGCGGCGCCAGTGTCCTCGCCCACGCCGACGCTGGTCCCGACCCCGACGCCCCGCCCCGCCCCCTGGGCCACGCCGCCGGCCCGTCCGGCCACGCCGACCCCCTCCGCGCCGGCCTGGCCGGCCATCAGCCGACCGGCCTACGGGGGCGCGGCCGTCATCCGGGCGGCCCCGACGACTGCGGCCGAGGCGGTGGGTGCCATCCCCCTGGGGGAGACGGTCGAGGTGCTGGGCATTGTCCAGGGCGAGGCCATCGACCCGGCCGAGCCGCGCTGGTTCCGGGTGCGCTACCGGGGAACCGAGGGCTTCGTCTACGGCAAACTCCTCAAGAGCCGCTAGCCCGGTGGCCGGGCGCACGGTTTCCACGAGCAGTCTGATCGGGAGGTGTGGTTGGTGGTGGGGAACAGCGGATGGGACCGACTGAGCCACTGGCTGCAGAGCGGTCGCTGGCCGGTCCGTCGGCGCTGGCTGGCCGGGGCCTTTGCCCTGGGGTTTGCCCTGGCCACGGTCCTGACCGGCTGGGCCGAGACCGGCCCCGGGCCGCGCGGACGGACGGTCGTCCTCGACCCCGGTCACGGGGGCAGCGAGATCGGGGCCAGTTTCGTCCTGGCCGACGGCACTCTCTTACGCGAGAAGGACCTGACCCTGCGGGTGGCCCGGCGGGTGGCCGCGCTCCTCGAGGCTCAGGGCTACCGGGTGGTGCTGACCCGGACCGATGACCGGCCGGTCAACAGCGAGAACCGCGACCTGACCGGCGACGGCTGGGTGGACCTGGCCGACGAGCTGCAGGCCCGCATCGACCTGGCCAACAATCAGAACGCCGCCGTTTTCTTCTCGATCCACTTCAACGGCCACTTCGACCCGACGCTGGCCGGTCCCGAGGTCTACTACTCGCCGACGCATCCGCTGGCGGCGGCCAACCGCCGGCTGGCCCAGATCACCTGGGACACCCTCAGCCGGGCCCTGCAGGCCGCCGGCTACCCCAACAACGGGCGCGGGGTCCTGCCCGATACGGTCACCGGCGGGCCGCTGTATCTGCTGGGGGCACCGGGGCAGCCACCGGTCCGGGCTCTGCGCATGCCGGCGGTGCTGGCCGAGGCCCTCTACCTGACCAACCCCGATGACGCCAGCCGGCTGCGCGACGAGCGCCTGCTGGAGACCATCGCCCGGGCCTACGCCGCCGCCCTCCACCAGTTCCTGAGCACAGCCGCCCCGACGCCCAGCCCCACGCCCGCGCCCAGTCCCACCCCGACCCCCCGGCCGACGCCCACGGGGCTGCTGGGGCTCATCCGGGCCGCCTGGGGCGGGGGCGCCTACGTCCGTCGCGAGCCGACCACCGTCAGCCCGCCGATAACGGCTCTGCCCAACGACAGCTCGGTGGTGGTGGTCCAGACGACCACCGGCGAGGCCCTCGACCCGGCCGAGCCGCGCTGGCTGCAGATCCGGTTCGGCGACCTCACCGGCTACGTCTACCGCAAACTGGTGCGGCTTCTGGGCGAGGGCGAGCCCGCCCGTCCCCAGGTGACGCTCCCGGCCTCCCCAACTCCGACGCCCACGCCGGTTCCGGCCCGGCTGGGCCTGGGGGTCATCACGGTCGACTGGGGCGGCGGCGCTTTTGTCCGGGCCCGGCCGACCACGCAGGCTCCGGTGGTCACCGTCCTGCTGCCGGACACCGTCGTCGAATTGCTCGACCGGGCGACCGGCGAGGCCGTCCTGGGGAACGAAAGCGGCTGGTACCGTGTCCGCTTCGCCGGGCTCGAGGGCTACGTCTACGCTCCCCTTATCCGCCGGCTGGAGTGACGCCCCGTCTCGGGGAACCCTGAGGACCAGGATCGGGAGTTCCCCGATTGTCCGGGCCAGCCCGCCGCCCGTAGATCTCTGGTCGAGGGCGGCGGGCCCATCTGTCGGGAGGAGGGGAGGCCCATGTCACGCAAGGTTCTCGGCGTCTTCGTGGGGGTCCTGGTGGCGATGCTGCTGGCGGCGGTGACGGCGGCCAGCGCCTTCACCGTCAACAGCCTGGTCCGTTACCTGGTCATGCAACAGGAGACGCTCCAGCTCGATCCGGACGTGGTGGTGGTGCCGACCGGGGTTGAGAAGGCCAGCGGCAACCAGACGGCTAACGGAACGGCCGCGCCGGGGGTGGAGGCCACCAACACCCTGCCCCAGATCAACAACCCGATCACCAAGGGCAACTGGGTCTACACCTTCCAGGTCAAAGAGGCGGCGGCCGACTCCTGGCCGGCGGGTCGGCGGTACTGGGTCCTGGTCTACGCCGACAGCAATCTCCTGACCACCCTGTATCTGCAGAACGGCACTGCGGCCAACAACCAGATTGAAGGGGTGACGGTCAAGGTCGACCTGGGCTCGAGCACAACCATTCCGGATAGCATCGCCGTCCACGTGGAGCGGGTCCAGTAGACCGGGCGCGCGGCGGTCAGAAACCCATGAACAAACCATGAAAAATCCGTCGAGGGGCTTGACAGCCGCCGTCTGGGATGGTATAAAGAAAGCGTCCCGAGCGGTTGAGTAGGGTCAACGCCCCGGACCGCCGGACGCCGAACCCCAAGGTGGTGGAAGCCAGGTGCCCCCTGGTGGAAGCCGCCAAAGGGCGGAGGAGACCGACGGCTGAGGCGGGACACCGAAAGGTCGCTCGGGACGTTTTTTCTCCCCGGCCCGGCCCCCCCCTTCTCGGCGCCCTGCCTCTGGCGATCCTGCGTATACGGAGTGTGCCCGATGGACCTGAGAGAGCTGTGGAGCCGGCTGGAGGCGACGCCGGCCGCCGCCAGTGTTCGCACCGTCTTCGGCGAGCCGGTCCGGGTGGGCGACCGGGTGATCATCCCGGTGGCCCAGGTATGTGGTGGCGTCGGGCTGGGGTTCGGTCAGCGGCCGGCGGCCGGTGCCGAAGGGGGACCGTCGGCCCAGGGTGGCGGTGGTGGCGGCGGGTTCACCGCCCGTCCGCTGGCGGTGGTGGTGGCCACGCCCGAGCGGGTGGAGGTCCAGCCGGTGCTGGACCTGACCCGGCTGGCGGTGGTGGGGATGCTGCTGCTGGCCTGGAACGTTTTCTGGATCAGTCGGACGGTCCGGGTCCTGGCCACCCGCCGGCCCCCTCCCCGGACCTGACATCGCCGGGCGCCCGCCGGTCTCTGGCGCCGGCTCGCTCTCATCGCCCCAACAAGAATGCGCCATTTCGGAGCACGGTCTGAGGCCCCACCGCGCTGGCGGTCAGCCAGTGTGATAGTCCACGATCTCGAGGAGATTAATCGTCTGGTCCAGCGTCTCCCCTGAGCGGCAGCAGTCGAGCGGATGGATCGCCTGAGCGCCGTTCCGTCGGCACTCCTCGCAGATTTGAAAATAAGGCGCCAGCGATCAGTCAGGCGGGCTGCCCGCAGGCTGCGGAACTCTCCCACCAGAGGGTGTGATCCAGCCAGGTCGTAGGGGTTCTGGCGGAGGCGGCTGATGATCTGGTGAACGCGCCGATGGATATGCGGTGGCTTGCCCCGCCAGTAGCGGTCACTGGGGTCAGCCAGCGCCCGCTGCAGGTCGGGGTCAAGCACTCGAACCGCGTAGGGCATACCGACCGGAGCGGAACCAGGCGCTCTCGGCCACACAGAGGCCGATCGTCTCCAGCAGAGGATCCGATAGGTCGAGGAGCCGGACCGCCTCCTCGTCATCCAGCACCCGTGTCAGATCCACGCCCAGAGGCACCTCGCGGAGGGGAATCGGCTCGCTCCACCCCAATGGCACAACTTCCAGGTCGTAGAAAGCCTGGAGCAGGCTTTCCGTATCCCGGAAACGGGCGAGCCATCGGAGATCCCGGTGCAATGACTCGGCAAAGGGACGATTCTCACCCTGCCACAGTTCCTGCTGGATTATCTCGGCCAGTTCCTGCCCTCGGGGTGTCACCCGCAGCGTCCAGCCCTCACCGCAGGCGATCAGTTCCGCTCCGGCCAGATCCACCTCGGTCTGGTAGAGATCACGGGTGAACGGACCATACCGATATCGGAAGAAACTGTAGGAGAAGCCCTTCCAACGCTGGCGGAACCAGTGATAGGTAGTAAGGAAAGTCGCCTTCTGGAGCCACAGGCGGTCAGGTGGCCGCTCGCCGAGGGCTTCGGCCTCCCGTAAAAGCCAGAGCGTCACCGCTTCGTCAACAAGCACTTCGCGCTGAGTCCGCGGGCGCATGGCAGCCTCCTTTGACAATGCCAGCGTGGTTCCTCAACAACCGCTGCACGAGCCGTACCCTGCCGCCTCACCCACGGCGAGCGCCGTCACGACCACGGCCGGCACCGGCCTCTCTCAGAGCATACGGCCAGCGACCAGGCCTGTCAAGGGGACCGAACCAGGGTCGGGCGAGCGAGCGGTCTCTGGCACGGTTCGTGCACAGCCCCGTGGTTAAATGGGCCGGACGATGGTTGACCACCGCCCGGCTGGAAAGGAGTCTCCCCATGGCCCGTCCACTGGCTGTCAGTCTGCTGGTCGCTCTCCTCCTGGCTCTGCAACCACGCCCGGTCAGCCCGGCCACCTGTCGCTTCGTCCTGGGCTTCCAGACCCTGCACGACCACCTGCCCCAGATCGTCGGCGACTGCCTGGAAGACGAACACCACAACCCGATCACCGGCGATACCATCCAGCGCACCACCCGCGGCCTCCTCGTCTGGCGCAAGGCCGATAACTGGACCGCCTTCACCGATGGCTACCGCACCTGGGTCATGGGACCGGCCGGGCTCCAGGTCCGCCTCAACAGCGAGCGCTTCCGCAGGGAGGCCGACTGCCTGGAGGTCGGCCTGCCCCGCTGCCTCATCCTTGACCCCCGCCTGCGGCCCGCCGCCAGCGCCCTGCAGAGCCAGGCGGAGGGCCGAACGCTCCTCCAGATCGCCGCCCTGGCCGGCGTCCAGATCCAGCGGGGCGCCCTGCCCCCCTCAGCCTGGGGCTTCTACTACGCCCCAACCCGGATCATCGTCCTGAACACCACTCTCGACCAGACCACCCCCCAGGTCCAGGCGGCAGCCCTGGCCCACGAACTCCAGCACGCCGCCGGCCTCTGGCCACGGACCGCGCTCGAGTGCTACGACCTGGAGGCCCGCGCCTTCATCCGCCAGGCCAGCCTCTGGGCCAGCTTCTGGCCCCGGGGACTGCCACCGGCCATCGACCGCTTCCACGCCGAACTCAACGCCATCACCGTTCTGGTGGCCGCCGCCCCGGCCGGCTTCGTCGTCAGCCTGCTCGTCGCCTACCAGCACGAGTGTCTGGGGTCATAGCCCGCCTGGCTGTCTCTTGACAACGGGTCGCTGGCCTGGTAAACTTATTACTGGTCCCGAGCGGTCGGACCGGGCACACGCCCCGGCCGCGCGTCCGGGCCGCCACAGCCAGAGCCGGGCGACCGGCCGAGGCCCAGGGGGTACCGGAGGCCGATGGCCGGCGGCGGTGGGTGCGGCGGACGGTCGCTCGGGACCTTTTTGTGCCCGGCGGCTCACCACCTCTTCTGCCGTCGGGTCCAGACCACCCGCCGGGTCAGGCGTGGTCTTCCCGGACCTGGCGGAGGAGGGCGGCGTCGCGGCGGGCAGCCCGCTCGCGGAAGGCCCGCAGGGCCGGCTGACGGCGCCGGAGCCACCGCGCCAGCCCGGTCCAGACCCGCTCCACCAGCCGGCGCGCCCAGGGCCAGGCGTGGCGATCGGGTCGCCGCTCCAGGGCCGCCGCCAGGTCGGCCACCAGGTGCTCCAGGCAGAGCGCCCCGACCAGCCAGAGGCCGGTGCCCACCAGGAGCGCCTGCAGCCCCAGACGCCGGACCTCCAGCCGCCAGCGTCGGAGAGCCCGCCGCAGGTTCTCCACCCCGTTCCGCCAGCCAGTCGGGCGCGCTGACTGCCGTCCGGTCACCCGCTCTGCCCCATCGCCGACGGCCGCTCAGGCTGCGGGGGCTGGTGGGGCCGGTGGAGCGCCGGTGATGCGTTCCTCACCCTCGGCCAGACCGACGATGAAGTCGTTCAATTTGGTCGAGGCCTGACGCAAAAGGACGGTGAAGATGGCCAGGAAGGCCAGGATGATAAAGGCCAGTCCCAGCAGAACCGAGCCCGGCAGACGCACCCAGGCTCGTTCGGCGGCCTCGACCCGTCGCAAGCCCTCCTCGGCCCGCTCACCGAGATCGGTCACGAAGCGGTCGAGGGTGACAAAGAGCAAGCGGATAAGTTCGGTGAAAATACGGATCGTCAACAGGACCACCAGGGCGATCCGGGTGGCGAGGTCGCCCACCCGTTCGGCCCACGTCATCGGCTGCGGCATGGCTGACCTCCCGCAACGGACACCACGTACCCGTTCCCTGGGGCCGGTGGTCCAGATCCGCGGGTCCGGTCCCGGCTGAGACGACACCCTGGCCGCCGCGCCGGCGGCTGTTCACCCCCTTTCCGCCGGTCCCCGACTCCCGGACCCCACGTCCCAGACCGGCCAGCCCTCTCGCCACAGGTCCGGCAGACCGGCCGGACCGCTCGCTCGCGCCCCGAGACCGTCAGCCACCGGCTCTCCGGAGCAGCCGTCCGGAGAGCCAGCCGCTCATGCGCTCTCTCCCTTTTTCGTAGGGGCAAGCCCCTGGCCGTTCTCCTGCTCCGATTATGCTGCCTGGACCGCCCTCTGTCAAGAGTCTGTCAAAATCTGGCCCGTTCCCCCAGGGCGTACCTAGAGGACCCCGGTAGGCAGAGAAGAGTGAGAATAAGCACTTACCCCCTTGCCAGTTAAGGCCTGGCGGACACATCCTGTGAGTACGGGTGACTGGCCACCTCCAAAGGGCCGGTTCTCTCGAGAAGGAGTGGATGGGTACGGTCCGCCCCCTGCTGAGCCATCTGGTTGTCCTCACTGCGTCACCGGCTCTGGTGATCGGCACCAGTCCCGACCGGCGGCTGGCCATCGTCTGCTGCGAAGAGATCGATGAGGAGACCGACACCTGGGTCCGCTGCCTACGGAGCGAGGCCTCGGACATGATCCTGGTTTTCTACAGCCGCGCTCAGCCCGACCGACCCACGCGGCTGTACGAGGCCGGTGCAACGGAGTGCCTACCGCTTGGCTTCAGCCTGGCTCACCTTATGAGCCGACTGCAGTCCCTCATTCGTCCAGAGACCACGAATGCCCCGGTGCGACTGACTGACTGCGGGCTAATGGTTGGAAGTCGGGTATTCCGGCTCACGCCGGCGGAGTACCGGATTATGCAGGTGCTCTGGGAGGCGGCCGGCCAGATCGTACGCTACGCCCGGCTCGAACAGGCCCTCTATCAGGGATCGGGTCCCTGTGAACGTCAGGCAGTCAGCCAGATTATCTACCGCCTCCGCGGTCGTCTTTGAGCGTTTGGCCGGCTCATTGAAACGGTACCGGGCTTCGGCTACCGCCTGCGGCCCGATCTGGTGGAGGCCGATTTGTTATCGTCCGGTGACGGCCCGGTTATGGCTTCGTGATCGGGGCTCCGGCATCTTATGCAGTGTGAATCACCGCACGAGTCTCCCTGCCCGGCAGCCAGCGGGCTGGTCCGGGACGAGAGGAGGTGCAGAGCGGCCAGGCGAGTCGGTGTGATCCCAGCCCCTGTCTCTCCGGGCCGGACAGGGGCCGTCGGTCTGGCCGGATCGGCTCCACCGGCCGGGCTGAATGTCGAGGACCGGGGAGATCGCTCTGAAGGAGGCGGAGAGTCCTATGGGTCGCGTGTTCTTCGTGCTCACGGTTCTGGCCCTCGTCTTCGCGGTTGCCTACGGCGCCGCCGCCTCGCTTACCGTCGATGGCGGTGTTGTCCAGTCGGGGAGTGACACCACTCTGACCTGTGATGCCGATGGGGTGACAGTGAGCTATGCAGTCACCTGGAACAACACGACCAAACAGTTTGAGATCAGCCAGGTGACCGTCAGCGGCATCGACAACAGCTGCGATGGGAAGACAATCGCCGTTCAGCTGACCAAGTCCGACGGAACGGCGGCCTCCGGGACCTCTCTGAAGACTATGACGATTCCTAGCGATGCTACTCAGACTTCGGTTACGCTCAGCGGCTTCACCTCGCCGGCATCTGAGGTTACCGACGTCCACGTCGCGATCTACTAACCGCTGGCCCGGGCGACGGCCCGGACACCTGAGTGGGCCAGCCACCGGTCAGCCCGGGCCGTCGGCTCGCCTCGGTAACTGGACGGCTCCGCGTAATCCCCTGACATCAGCGGCGAATGGGGAGACCGACGGATGCGAAGATGGATGGTCGGCCTTTTGCTTCTTCTTCTGCCGCTCGCCGCTCTGTGGGCGACAGCCGCCACCCTCACGGTGAACGGCGGCATAGTCCAGGCCGGTGGGACAACAGTCGACCAGTGTGATCCCGATGGCATCACCATCAGTTATACCGTCCAGTTCCTGGCTACCCCCCCGCCCGCCGAGTTTAAGGTGACGACGGTCACGATAAGCGGAATTGATAAGAACTGCAACAAAAGCACCCTGATGTTGCAGCTCACCGGCCCTAATGGGGCTGGCCTTCTGACCTCTCCGATCACCATTCAGGTCGAGAAAAACCAACCCCCCTGTACAGGGGGGCCTCCGAACCCGTTTACCTGTCCCATCACCCTCACGCCCCCCCTGTCGGCGGCTGCTGTGAGCGATGTCCACGTGGTCCTGCAGAAGAAATAAGGGGGATCGCGGAGATCAGCGGCGGTTACGGCCGGAGAACGGCCATGGCTCTCGTCCTGGGGCTTCTGGTCCTGGGCTGGTTTCTCTACCTGCGGCCGGTCTCGCTCGGGGGACCGGCCGGTTATATCTTCGTCTCTGGCCAGAGCATGGAGCCGACGCTCGCCCAGGGAGACCTGGTGGTAGTCTGGCGGCAGGAGACCTACGCGATAGGCGACGTCATTGCCTATCGCGTCCAGGAAGGGACCGTTATCCACCGGATCATTGGAGGGTCAGCCATGGAGGGCTATATCACAAAAGGGGATAATAACCCTGGCCCCGATCTCTGGCGACCGCGCCCTCCGGATATTATCGGGCGGATGGTGCTCCACCTGCGTGGAGCGGCCCGGGTTCTGGCCTGGTGGCGTGAGCCCCCTCAGTTCGCGGCGCTGGCCAGCGGACTGGTGGCGTTCAGTCTTCTCCCCCGCGCTGCCAGTCGGGGACGCCGGCGAAACGGTCAGCCCCCTGGTCGCCCCGAGAGCGGGCCTGCCCTGGCCAGCGGTCTTCTGGGGCTGACCGGATTCCTGGCGGTGATCGGCGGTCTCCTGACCGTCCTGGCCTTTCGCCAACCTTTGATCGAGAGTGTCACTGTCGAGCGCTTCCGCTATGAGCAGAGCGGGACCTTCGCCTACACAGTCCAGGTTCAGCCCTCGGCTCTCTACCCGGAGGGGATCGCCGGTCCGGTCACTCCCCTCACGGTGACCCCCACGCCGACGCCCTCCTCCCGGGCCGGTGGTGACCAGCCCCTGACCGGGCCACCGATCTTTACCCGGCAGCCCCGCCGGTTTGATCTCACTTTTGACTACACCCTGAAGACCACGGTCCCGGCCGAGATCGCCGGCCAGGTCAGCGCCCTGGTTGAGGTCCGGGCCGGACCTCAGGGCTGGAGCCGACCGCTGGAGACCGTGCCGCCGATAGCCTTCTCCAGCCCCCCGGTCAGGCTCTCGGTCCCGGTCGATCTGGCCCGCACCTGGGCCATTATCGAGGCGATCGAGAAAGAAACCGACTACCGTCCCGGCGTCTATGAGGTCCGGATCATCCCGACCGTTCGGGTGAGCGGCCGCCTCGGGCCGGAGGCGCTGGACGACGTCTTTGCACCGGTCTTCACCCTGCGGCTGAGCCGAACACAAATTGTTCCCGACGGCGACCTGGTCCGGGTCCAGCCCCGCGTTATCACGGAGAGCGAGATCCGGTCCGCCAGTTTACGGCTGCCAGGTATCGGCGCCAGCGGGCTTCCGGTCTGGCTGGCCCGTCTGGTCGGGCTGGGTGGAACCGCTCTGGCGACGGTGATAGCCGGCTGGCTGGCCGCAAGACTGTTTCTGGGCCTCGGACAGGATGCGCCCACCTGGATCCGGACCCGGTACGGCTCGCACATCGTCTCGGTCACCGCCACCGATCTGGGCAGCGCTCGGACAGTGAGAGTGGCCACAATCGCCGATCTGGTCCGGGTAGCTGAGCGGCAGGGGCTGGTTGTCCTGCACCAGACGCAGGGTCCGGGAGAGCACCGGTACTTCGTGCCGGTCGATGGTCTGGTTTACGAGTACCGGTGGACAGCCGGCGTTCAGGCTGAGGAGTCGGGGGAAAGAGGCTAAAGGGTGTGGCGCTGGCTGCTGGTAGTGCTGCTGGCCGGGACGCTCCTGGGTGTTCAGTCCGCCTCGGGAGCCCGGCTGCTGGTCGACGCTGGCGTGCTGCAGGTTTTTCACACTCCTGTTGCGCTGGGATCGGTGAACGCCACGGTTGACATCCGCCCGAAGAGTCTGGAAAAGCGCAGCCAGGGTAGCGACATCAGTGTCTATATCGAACTGCCCACGGGGCTGGACGTTCACCGGATCGATCTCAACACGGTGCGCCTGTGCTATCAGGCCCGCTGTGTCCCCGCCCAGCTCAAGCCCAGCACCGTCGGCGACTACGACCGGGATCAGATTCCAGATCGGCTGGTGAAGTTTGACCGCGCCGCCGTTATCGGACTCCTCCGGGATATCCGCCCTCCGGCCACCGTCATCTTCACCGTCACCGGGCTGGTGCGGTCTCCGGACCAGCTCTTTCAGGGGAGCGATGCGGTCAAAATTGTCGATCCCGAGGCGACCCCAACACCCACCCCGACCGTGAGCCCGACCCCGTGGCCCACCCCTCCGCCGAGACGTTCAACGGCCACGGCGACTCCTTGGCCTCGCGCGCCCAGCCCGACGGCCACCACCACGCCTACACCGCTACCCACTCCGTCTCCACCCCCAGCCTCACCTCCCCCTCTGCCCACACGGCCGCTCTCGCCCACGCCCTCATCGGAGATGACGGCAACGCCGACCCCCTCGCTTCAGCCAACCGCCACCCCTACCCCCACCCCCAGCGCCTCTTCCCCGCCTCAGCCAACGATCACACCTGCTCCTCGTTCAACTCCCTCACCTCACCCAACAGCCACTCCCTCGCCTGGTTCAACACCCCAGCCGACAGCCACCCTTTCTCCAACCCTCTCGCCTCAGCCGACCGCTCCTCTACCCAGCCCAACGCCACCACTCCCGGCCGCGGACGCGACTCCACCGCCCACGGCCAGCCCGACGCCCACCTCACCCCCACCACCGGCTCCATCGCCCTCACCAACTCCCAGCCCACGGTCGCTGACACCAATCCCCCCGGCGACTCCCACCCCTATCCGGCCCTCGGCCTAGAGGGGCATCCGGCTGGACGAAGCGCCGACGAGAACAGAGCCGACCGATGGTCAGACAGACTGGTCGACGGCCAGACAAGCCTGACCGATCCGGACAGACCCCGGACCCTCACCAGGTCCATTCGCCGGCCAGCAGTTTCTGGGTCTCCTCTTTATGGCGGGTCTCGTCGGAGATGATATCCTGCAGGTCGTTGGCCAGCCCGTAGTCGCCGTAGGCCTCGGCCTGCTTCAGCCGCTCGGTGTAGCGCCGGATCGTCTCCTCCTCGGCCTGGAGAATGCGCTCCAGCATCTCGCGCGGGGTCCGGGCCGCCGGCACCGACGCCGGCTCCACCACCGGCTGGCCACCCAGCGCCGCCACCTTCTGGGCCAGGAACTGGGCGTGCCGCAGTTCGTCGGGGATCTCGGCCTCAAAGAACTCGCGCAACTCCTGCCGGTGCACCCCCCGCACGGTGGCCGCGTAGGTGATGTAGGTGATGATCGCCTGGTACTCGTGGGCCAGGTCGGTGTTGAGGCCGGCGATCAACTGCTCGACCGTGACCATACCGACGGACATGGCTCTCCCTCCAGCGCCTGTTCTCACCCCAGTATACCACCCGGCCGGCACCCCCGACCATCGCGCCGGCCCGACCCCCGAACTCCCCCAGGCTGAGCCGCCTCGGGACCTGGCGGCTCTTTACCAGCCGGTGAGAGAACGGCCCGCGCCGTCGGTGTGCCCTCTCCGGCCAGCCGCACCGCGAGACGGTGGGGGACCCTAACCCGCGGCAAGGCGCCCAGAATCTTCGGATGAACGGCCCGCCCGGTGAGCCAGGAGGGCCCGCCCCTGGCTGTACAGCCCCGAGGCCACCAGCCCGGTCACCACCCCGGTGAGCAGCGCCCCCACCACCGACTGGCCCAGCACCACCGCCGCCCCGATGTTGAGCAGAAGCGCCCAGCCCATGGCCACCAGCGGCCGGTATCGCCCCGGTAACCCCGGCCAGACCTGCCGGACCAGCGCCGTCAACCCCACCACCACCGGCGCCCCGGCCAGCCCCACCACCTGCCCCACGGGAATGAAGCCTTCGCCGATCTCGGCACCCATTGTCCACCTCCTGCACACCGGTTACCCACTCATCGCGCCGGCGCCCTGGCGGCCCGCGGGGGGGCTGGCCGGGGAGAGGCCGCCCCCCCGCGGAAAGAGCCCACAGCGCCTACCAGAGACCGATGACCAGCGCCGCCGCCGGGTCGCCCCGTTCGGTGAAGACCACCGCGACCTCCCGCCCCACCACCAGCTCGGCCGCCGGCAACGCCCGGCTCACCGGTACCCCCTGCAGCCAGACCGTCGGACTGCCCACGACCTGCAGGGTGGCCGTGTACCGCTGGGCATCGAACGCCCGCAGAACCGCCCGCCGCACCATCACCCCTCCTCGCCGGTCACCACCGGCCGGCGCAGGTCCAGCCGCTGGACAAAACGCAGCGGCCCCCAGCGCTCGTAGCGCACCGTGATGGCCTCGATCAGAAACGGGGCCTGGCTCAATCCGGCCAGACTGTCGGTGATGGCCACGCTGTCTCCCACCTCCAGCCCGGGGTGCGGCAGGACCTCGACCCAGCCGGCCGGAGGCGCCAGCGACAGCACCTCCCGCGCGGCCCGCTCCTGGACCGCCGTCCCGCTCACCTGCCGGTCGATCGTGGTCTGCGCGATGCGTCGCCCCAGCGCCCGGAGGCTCTCCCAATCGGCCGCATCGGCCAGGCCCGCCGCTCCCCAGACGACGACGTGGGTGGCCCGACCGCCCTGTCGCCGCCAGCGGGCCCGCCGCAACCGGGGCTGGCCGGCCGCCCCGAAGGCCGCCACCGGTCCGGCCTGGAGATCCACGACCCCGGCCTCGACCGCCGCCAGCCCCAGGCCATCGGGCAGGTCGCTCCGGGTGGCGAAGCGCAGCGTCACTCCGGCCGCCTGGCAGAGCCGTCGGGCCAGCCCGGCCCAGTCCTCACCGGGCAGGACCGCCAGGTCCGGGATCACCCGGTCGAGGGCCGGGTGCAGGCGGCCGCTCACCACCTGACCACAGACCCGCCACCAGCAGCGCTGCAACCACTCCCCAGCCGTCAGCCCCGGCACCTGGACGGTGTCGGCCGCCCGGTAGCGCTCCAGCCAGCCCCAGGGACCGGTGCAGCGCAGCCGCAGCACCCGCCCCGGCCGCCCCATCACCGGCTCCCGCTCCACCACCCACCACGGCGGCTGCCAGACGATCACAGT
>Ga0073929_1001005_pt1 | contig 30221 bp, 26 predicted proteins | sample DewCreD2012metaG_3_FD_76966 | JGI IMG/M metagenome (GOLD analysis project Ga0073929, IMG submission 76966) | Hot spring sediment bacterial and archeal communities from British Columbia, Canada, to study Microbial Dark Matter (Phase II) - Dewar... ... | reverse complement strand
TACTGATCGGCCAGGATCTGGACCTCGACGTGGCGCACCCCCTCGAGCAGTTTCTCGAGATAGAGGGTGGAGTCGCCGAAGGCGGCCAGCGCCTCGCTGGCCGCCGCCCGCATAGCCGTGGGCAGGTCCTCCGGGCGCCGGACGATGCGCATGCCCTTGCCGCCGCCGCCAGCCGCCGCCTTGAGAAGCACCGGGTAGCCGATCCGCTCGGCCACTGCCGCCGCCTCGGCCACATCGCGGACCGGACCATCGGAGCCCGGCACCACCGGCACCCCCGCCGCCTGCATCGTCCGCCGGGCGGCCAGTTTATCGCCCATGGCGGCGATGGCCTCGGGCGGGGGACCGATGAAGGTCAGGCCGGCGTCGCGACAGGCGGCGGCGAACTCGGCGTTCTCGGCCAGGAAGCCGTAGCCGGGGTGAACGGCATCGGCCCCGGCCCGACGGGCGACATCGATGATCTTACCGATGCAGAGGTAGCTCTCGCGGGCCGGCGCCGGGCCGATGCAGTAGGCCTCGTCGGCGTAGCGCACATGGAGCGCCGTGCGGTCGGCCTCGGAGTAGACCGCCACGGTGGCGATCCCCAGTTCGCTGCAGGCCCGCAGGATGCGGACGGCGATCTCGCCACGGTTGGCCACCAGCACCTTGCGGAACACGGCGCACCTCGTCGCTCAGAGCGGAATATTTCCGTGCTTCTTGGGCGGGTTGCTGTCGCGCTTGTTCTGGAGCATCTCCAGGCCGGCGATGATCTTCGGCCGCGTCTCGCGGGGCTCGATGACGTCATCGACATAGCCCCGGGCGGCGGCGACGTAGGGGTTGGCGAACTTGGCCCGGTACTCGGCGATGAGTTGCTGGCGCAGCGCCTCCGGGTCGGAAGCCGCCTCCAGGGCCCGACGGTGGATGATGTTCACCGCCCCCTCGGCCCCCATGACGGCGATCTCGGCCGTCGGCCAGGCGAAGACCAGGTCGCCACGCACCTGGCGGCTGTTCATCACACAGTAGGCTCCCCCGTAGGCCTTGCGGGTGATGACCGTGATCTTGGGCACGGTCGCCTCGCAGTAGGCGTAGAGGAGTTTGGCCCCGTGACGGATGATCCCCCCGTGCTCCTGAGCCACGCCGGGCAGGAAGCCCGGCACGTCCTCCAGGGTCACGATCGGGATGTTGAAGCAGTCGCAGAAGCGCACGAAGCGGGCGGCCTTGACCGAGGCGTTGATATCGAGCGCCCCGGCCAGGACCATCGGCTGCTGGGCCACGATCCCCACCGGCCGGCCGTTGAAGCGAGCGAAGCCGATGATAATGTTTTGCGCGAAGTGCTCCTGCACTTCGAAGAACTCGCCGTTGTCGACGATCCGCCGGATGACCTCCTTCATATCGTAGGGTTTGTTGGGGTTGTCGGGAATGATACTGTTCAGCGCCTCGTCCATCCGGTTGGGGTCGTCGGTCGGCGGCACCACCGGCGGATCTTCCAGATTGTTCTGTGGAATGTAACTCAGAAGTTTGCGGATGAGGTAGAGGCACTCCTCGTCGTTCTCGGCGGCGAAGTGGGCCACACCGCTGATGGCGTTGTGGGTCATGGCCCCACCCAGCTCCTCGAAGGTCACATCCTCATGGGTCACCGCCTTGATCACGCTCGGCCCGGTGATGAACATGTGACTGGTCTCCTTGACCATAAGGATAAAGTCCATCAGGGCCGGCGAGTAGACGGCCCCACCGGCGCAGGGCCCCATAATCGCCGCGATCTGCGGCACCACCCCCGAGGCCAGGGTGTTGCGCAGGAAGATCTGGGCGTAGCCGCCCAGGCTGACAACCCCTTCCTGAATGCGGGCCCCGCCGGAGTCGTTCAGCCCGATGATCGGCGCGCCGTTTTTGAGCGCCATATCCATAATTTTGCAGATCTTCTCCGCGTGGGCCTCGGAGAGCGAGCCACCGAACACGGTGAAGTCCTGGGCGTAGACGAAGACCAGCCGCCCATCGATCTTGCCGAAGCCGGTCACCACCCCATCACCCAGGATCTTCTGGTCGGCCAGTCCGAAATCGGTGGTCCGGTGGGTGACGAAGGCGTCGATCTCCACGAACGTCCCCGGATCGAGCAGGACGTTCAGCCGCTCGCGGGCGGTCAGTTTCCCACGGGCGTGCTGCTGGGCGACGCGTTCCGGCCCACCCCCCTGCTGCGCCTGGGCCCGCAGGGCCCGCAGGCGCTCCAGAGCACTCTGGTTGGACGAGACGGTCTCGGTCATCGGTCCTCTCGCTGTCCCTCCCCGCGCGCTCCCGCCGGGTCGGCCGGCGCGGTGTACGGGTAAAAGCCCCGGCCGCTCTTGCGGCCCAGCCAGCCGGCCGCCACCATCCGACGCAGCAGCGGGTGCGGTCGATACTTATCGTCGCCGAAGTCGCGGTGCAGCGTCTCCAGGATCGCCAGACAGACGTCCAGCCCGATGAGATCGGCGGTGCGGAGCGGCCCCAGCCGGTGGTGGAGGCCCAGCGTCATGATCGTATCGATCTCCTCGGCGCTGGCGATTCCCTCCGCCAGGATGGCGATGGCCTCGTTGATCATCGGTAAAAGCAGCCGGTTGGCCACGAAGCCGGGCCCGTCGCGCACCACCACCGGTGTCTTGCCGAGCCGCCGGGCCAGCGCCACAACCGTCTGGACCGTCTCCTCGGCCGTCCGCAACCCCCGGACGACCTCGACCAGCGGCAGCACCGGCGCCGGGTTGAAGAAGTGCATCCCGACGACCTTCTCCGGTCGCTGGGTGGCGGCGCCAAGCAGCGTGATCGAGAGGGCCGAGGTGTTCGAGGCCAGGATCACCGCCGGCGGACAGAGGCGATCCAGCCGCTGGAAAAGGGCTCGCTTCTGCTCCAGGTCCTCGGGAATGGCCTCGAGGACCAGGTCGGCCGCCGCCACCTCGTGCAGATCGAGGGTGGGCCGCAGGCGCTGCTCCAGCGCCCCGGCCGGCTGGCCGGGAGGCTGGCTGCTCAGGGCCTGGCGGACCCGGGCGAGCGCCTGGTCCAGCCGCTCCTGGGCCACGTCCACCAGAATGACCTCCAGCCCGGCCTGGACACAGACCTGGGCGATCCCGGTCCCCATCGTCCCGGCCCCAACGATCCCCACGCGCTGGACGGTCATCACCGGTCTCCCGCCACTCTGATCAACACCGCCGCCGCCCCAACGGCACGCCACCCGCTCGCCGCCCCTCACGGCGTCCAGACCGATCCCCAGGGGCTCAGGCCGCGACCCGCTCCACCGCCAGGGCGATGGCGCCACCCCCACCCAGACAGAGACTGGCCAGCCCCCGCGCCCGACCGTAGCGGTGCAGGGCGTGGACCAGCGTCACCAGGATGCGCGCGCCGCTGGCCCCAATCGGATGGCCGAGGGCGATGGCCCCGCCATGGACGTTGACCCGGGCCGGGTCGAGCCGGAGGTCTCGCAGATTGGCCACCGCCTGGGCGGCAAACGCCTCGTTGATCTCGAGGAGGTCGAAGGCCTCGAGCGGCAGGTCCAGGTGGGTGCACAACTGCCGGATCGCCTGGGGCGGCAGGGTGAAGAGGCACTCCGGCGGTCCAGCCACCCGCGCCCAGCCGGTGATCCGGGCCAGCGGACGGAGCCCCAGCGCCTCGACCCGGCGCTCGGCGGCCACCACCAGCGCGGCCGCGCCGTCGGCCAGGGCCGAGGCGTTGCCCGCCGTCACCGTCCCGTCCGGCTGGAAGGCCGGCGCCAGCCGGGCCAGCGCCGCCAGACCGGTCTCGGGCCGGGGGACCTCGTCGCGCTCGACCGGGGCGGCCTGGCCAGGGACCACGACCGGCACCCGCTCGGCGGCGAAGGCCCCCTGAGCCTCGGCGGCCACCGCCCGACGGTGGCTGGTGAGAGCGTAGGCGTCCTGCTCAGCCCGGCTGACGCCCTGGACGCGGGCGGTCTGCTCGGCCAGCGCTCCCATGGGGCAGCCGGTGAGCGCGCACCAGAGGCCATCGTGGACCAGGCTGTCGAGAACCTGGCCGTGACCCAGGCGGTACCCCTGCCGGGCCTGGGCCAGAAGATACGGCGCCTGGCTCATGCTCTCCATCCCGCCCGCCACGATCAGGGTCCCCTCGCCGGCCAGAACGGACCGGGCGGCCAGGACGACGGCCCAGAGCCCCGAGCCGCAGACATCGTTGACCGTCCAGGCCGGGACGGTGGCCGGAATCCGGGCGTGCAGAGCCGCCTGACGGGCTGGAGCCTGGCCGCTGCCGGCCTGAACCACCTGGCCCAGGATCACCTCGTCCAGCTGCGCAGGCTCGATGCCCGCGCGGTCCAGAGCCGCCCGGACCGCCACCGCCCCCAGCGCCGGGGCGCTGAGGGCGGCCAGCCCGCCCAGGAAGCGGCCGATCGGGGTGCGGACCGCGCTGAGCAGAAAGACCTCGCCGTGGGGACCGGTCGGCCGCCGAAGGCTCATCGGCACACCTCAATCGGGCCGGTCGGGCTGCGGCCCCGCCGGGAGTCCCCGACCGCCACACGCCCTCCGCCCTATTCTACCACGGCCGGCGCGCCCCATCCGCACAGCCGAACGCCAGCCAGAAGGCGGCCGGCCGCCAGGTCGGTAGACGAATCAGTCCAGCGGCGGGCGCCGGTCGGCCCAGGGCTGAAGGCGTTCGAAACAGGCGGCCGCCCGCAGAACCATGGCGTCGGCGAAGCGCCGCCCCACGATCTGCAGGCCGATGGGCAGGCCGCTCCGCGACCAGCCACAGGGGACCACGATGGCCGGCTGGCCGGTCAGGTTGAAGGGCATGGTGAAGGGCGACCAGTTGAGATGACCGGCCGGGCGCCCGGCGATGGTCGGCGGATTGTTCAGACCGACCGGGAAGGGCAGGACAGCCACGGCCGGCGTCAGCAGGAGGTCATAGCGGGCGAAGAACTGGCGAAGACGGTCCCAGACCTGGTGGCGGACAAACTCCGCTCGCATCACCGCGAAGGCGCTGAGCTGCCGGGCCTGGATCACCCGCTCGCGCAGACCAGGGTCGATGAGATCCTCCCATCCAGGCGGCCGGTCGTGCAGCATGGTGGCGATCCCGGCGTCGAAGAGCACGAACCAGTGGGGCGTGGGGTCGGGAAACCCGGGGTGGGCCTCCTCGACGAGGCAGCCCAGGTCGCCGAAACGGCGGGCGGCCAGCTCAGCCACCGCCGCCACCTCCGGCTCAACCACCGCGTAGCCCAGGTCGCGGCTCCAGGCCACCCGCAGCCCTCGCAGATCGCCCTGGAGGGCCCCGAGATAGTCCTCACCGCTCGCCGGCAACGAGAAACGATCGCGCTCGTCGGGTCCGGCCAGCACGGTCAGCGCCAGGGCGCAATCGGCCACCGTCCGGGCCAGCGGGCCGGCGTGTGAGAGGGTGCTGGCCGGGCTGGGCGGATAGGTCGGGATGCGGCCGAACGAGGGTTTGAGGCCGACCACCCCGCAGAAGGCAGCCGGGATACGGATCGAGCCGCCGCCGTCGGTGCCGATGTGCAGCGGGCCGAAGCCGGCGGCGGCCGCCGCTCCGGCGCCGCCCGAGGAGCCGCCGGGGGTGAGGTCCAGGTTCCAGGGGTTGCGCGTCGGGCCGAAGAGGAGGTTGTCGGTGACGCCCTTCCAGCCGAACTCGGGCGTATTGGTCTTGCCCAGAATAATGGCCCCGGCTGCCCGCAGGCGCTCGACCAGCGGGGCGTCCTCGGTCGGGACGTTGTCGGCGTAGAGGCGCGAGCCGCGCGTCGTGCGGATGCCACGGGTGAGGATAAGGTCCTTGATCGACACCGGCACGCCGTGGAGCGGACCGATAGGGTCGCCGCGGACCAGCGCCGCCTCGGCCGCCCGGGCCGCCTGCCGGGCCTCATCGGCCGCCAGGGTGCAGAAGGCGTTGATCTGCGGGTCCAGCCGGGCGATCCGCTCCAGCACCGCCTCGACGACCTCGACCGGCGAGACCGCCCGCCGGCGGATGGCCGCCGCCAGGTCGACGGCCGAGAGGAACGGCAGATCGGTCATAGCGTCTCCCACAGGCGGCGAACATAGTCCAGAGCGGTCCGGGCGCTCTCGAGCGGGGTGGCCCCGACCCCGGCCTCGAGGCAGAGGGGTCCGCGGTAGTCGGCCGCCTTGAGCACGGCCAGGCACTCGCGGAGGTTGTAGCGGTGGACCTGGCCGTCGCGCCCCACCCGCTCCTGCCAGCCGTCCGGGCTGTACTGGTAGACCTTAACGTGGCAGGAGAAGGCCACCGGCGCCATCACCTGCATGCCCTCCCGCCAGGTCTCGCCGGGAAAGTTGCCCGTATCGGGACAGGTCCGGAACCAGGGCGAGTCGACCGCCTGGAGGAAGCGGGCGATATTCTGGGGATCGGCCGAGGCCCCACCGTGGTTTTCGATGAGGAGATAGACGCCGGCGCGCGCGGCCTCGGCGGCCAGCTCCCGATAGCCGCTGACGATGCGCTCCAGAGCGGCCGCATCGTCGCCGGGCCCGCTGTTGACCCGGATGGCCTCGGCCCCGATGGCCCGGGCGACGTAGAACCACTGCTTGAGGGCCTCGAGGTCGGTGCGGCGGACGGCCTCGTCCGGGTGGGCGATATTGCCCATATCCACGGCGATGTTGCGCACCCGGACCCCCGCCTCCTGAATGGCCTGACGCAGCTGGTTGAGGTAGTCCGCCCGCTGGCTGGGGAAGAAGGTCGAGACCAGTTCGATGGTGCGCACCCCCAGGTCGCGGGCGACGGCCGGGAGGTCGAGCTGGGTCATGGTCCGCTCGTGCAGGATCGGCCGGTGGAAGAGCCAGCCGGCGAGACCAAGTTCCATCGCCCCTCCTCGCCTCAGGTCAGGTTCACCACGGCGCCGCTCGCCGCCGAGCGGTAGGCCGCCTCGATGACCCGCACCACCTCCAGCGCCTCGCGCCCCGGCGTGTAGGGCTGGCGGCCGGCCAGCACCCCGCGCACAAACTGGATGGTCACGTCGCCGAAGTCGCTGTGGTCGCGGTCGGGCACCTCCAGGAGCCGCTCCTCGACCGGCTGGCGGTCGGGGCCCACCGTGATCTTCGTCAGCGGATCGAACCGGAGACCCGCCGTGGTCCCCAGGACGATGGTCGTGTTCACCCCGGCGATATTGGCCGCCCAGGCGATCTCGACCAGCCCGGAGGCGCCGTTCTCACAGGTGAACATCAGCACGGCGTGGTCCTCGACCGTCTGGACCAGGGGCGGCGGCGGTGGCGCCCCGATCCCCTGAAAGGTCGTGCAGAGGACCTGGGTCACCCGGGGATTCCCCAGCAACCAGAGCAGGAGGTCGATCCGGTAGACGCCGATGTCCATCAGCGCCCCACCGCCGGCGATCGTCCTGTCGATGAACCAGGGGGCGTCCGGGAAGATATCGATGCCCGGCCGGCCCCGGGGGCGGAAGACGCTGGAGCGGGCGTGGTAGACCCGGCCCAGGGCGCCCTCCTGGATGAGACGATGAGCCGTGCGCGGGCCGATCCCCACCCGGTCGCGGGCCGAACAGACAGCCAGGAAGCGCCGGTTCGCCTCGGCCGCCTGGACCATGCGCTCCGCCTCGGCGGTGTTGAGGGCGAAGGGCTTCTCACAGAGGACGTGCTTGCCGGCCTCCAGGGCCATAATGGTTGGCTCGGCGTGGGCGGCCGGCGGGGTGCAGACGATGACCGCCTCGACCTCCCGCCGTTCGAGCAGGTCTTCCAGACTGCGCGCGACGTAGGGGATCTCGAAATCCTCTGCGACCTGGCGGGCCCGTTCGGGGATGATATCGTAGACGGCGACCGCGCGTCCCTCGGTGCTCTGGGCCAGCGAGCGCAGATGGCTGCGGGCGATGCGACCGGTGCCGATGATGCCGAGACCTAGGGGGGCCACGGCCCACTCCTCCTCCGCTATATGGTCACCACCGGCAACGGGGCGGGGGTCTCCCGCCCGGCCGGGGCGGGCTTATGGTAGGCCCTCCTGCCCGCGCTGTCAAGACATCTCCCGCGCCGGCGCTCCCCACCGGTGGCCGGCTGGCCCGCGCTGTGCTAATATTTCTACTGGTCCGAGTGCAGCCCGTTCCACCCGTCCAGAGCCCCAGGGCTCTGCTCCCACCTCTCCGTGACCTGGGGCCTCCGTTGGCGCTAGACGAACCTGGGCGCGAGCGCACCCGAGTCGCTGCAAGACACATGGTCTCTGGAGCCGGCGGTTCGCATGGTCATCGATGAGACCTTTCGTCCCCGCCTGCGCCCTGTCGAGCCGCACTGGATCGTCCAGGACGGCCAGCCGGTGCTGGTCCTGCGCGACCGACTGGGGATCAGCGAGAAGATCGTGGCCGTCCCCGGCCCCCTGGCCACGCTGCTGGCCCTCTGTGACGGCCGACGGACGGTGAACGAACTGCGCCTGGCCTTTGAACTGCGGACCGGCATCCCGCTCTCGCCGACCCGCCTGCGGCAGATCCTCGCCCAGCTGGACGAGGCACTGCTGCTGGACAGCCCCCGCTTTGCCGCGGCCTGCGCGGCGGCGCTGGCGGAGTACCGGGCCGCGCCCCACCGCCCCCCGGCCCTGGCCGGGACGGTCTACCCAGCCGAGCCCACCACGGCGGCCGCGGCGCTCGCGGCCTACGCCACCCAGCCGCAGGCGGGTGCCCTGCCGGTGGACCCGGCGGTGCCGCAGTGGACCGGCGAGGCGCTGCCGGGTCAGCTCTGCGGGATCATCAGCCCGCACATCGACTACCAGCGCGGGGGGCCGCTCTACGCCCGGCTCTGGCAGGCGGCCGCCCCCGCCCTGGCCGAGGCCGAGGTGGCGGTGGTCTTTGGCACCGACCACTGCGGCGGCCCCGGCCAGGTGACCCTGACCCGCCAGTCCTACGCCACGCCGTGGGGCGTGCTGCCGACCGACCGCGAGATCGTCGAGACGCTGGCCACGGTCCTGGGCGAGGAGGCCTTCGCCGAGGAACTGCACCACCGCAAAGAACACTCGGTCGAACTGGCGGTGGTCTGGCTGCATTATGCCCGGCAGGGGCGTCCTCTCCCTCTGGTGCCGATCCTCTGCGGCTCGTTCCACCCCTACACCGAGGGAGAGGCCGAGGCCGCCGCCGAGCCGCGCTTCGCCCGCCTGATCGAGACGCTGACCCGGTGTCTGGCCGGCCGGCGGGCGGTGGTGGTGGCCGCAGCCGACCTGGCCCATGTCGGGCCCGCCTTCGGCGACCCCCATCCCCTGACGCTGGCCGAGCGGCGAGCGCTGCGGCAGGCGGATATGGCCCTGCTCGGGGCCATCGGCGCCGGCGACCCCGAGGCCTTCCTGGGGATGATCCGGGCCGGGCGGGACCGCTACCGCATCTGCGGCCTCCCCCCCATCTACCTGGCACTGCGTCTGCTGGCGGGGCGGGCTCGCGGGCTGGTCACCGGCTACGCCCACTGCCCGGCCGACGCGCAGAACGGGTCGGTCGTCTCGATCGCGGGGGTGCTGCTGGTGGCCTGAGCCGGGCCGTGGCGCCGTGGCTGCGCGTGGATGTATTTATTATCTTCACATCTAAGGAGTCATTGATGTCACGAAGCAACCGCACAACGGACCCTGAGGTGGTGCTCAGCGAACTGCGCCTCTCACCCGACGAACGACTCAACGTCGCCTACGACCCGTTCTACACCGCCAGCGAAGAAGTGCGCACCCGCTGGCTGGAGGACCTCGTCCGCCGCACCGAGGGCGGCCAGCGGGCCCGCTGCCCGCGCTGCGACCAGGCGGCGGTCAAGTTCTTCCTCCTGCGGACCGGCGTCGGCGTCTTCGCCATCGGCCAGTGCGAGAACTGCGGAGCCTGGACGCTCCTCTAGCGCCATGCGCCCGCCAGCGCGTCCACGGGTGCTCCTGGTCAGCCGGGCCTGGCAGCCACGGGCCCTGCTCCGGGCCGAGCTGGAGGAGGCCGGCTACGAAGTGACCGCCCTCGACGACCTCACCGCCGGGCTGCGCGCGCTCCTGACTGGCCGGCCCTACGACCTGGCCCTCATCGACACCCAGGGCCAGCCTCTGCCACGGCCGCTGCAGGAAGAACTGGTCGCGCTGGCCCGCGAGATGCCCATTATCATCCTCACCGGCCCCTTCGATGTAGGCGACCTCCACCCGGACCTGCGCCAGCGGGCGCTCCTGCGCCCGCTCTTCATCCGCGACGTCCTGGCCCGCGTTCGCGAGCTGCTGCCCGCCCGCCAGCCGCCCACCTAGGAGCGGTCAGGCCGGCGCGACCGGCGTCGGCCCGGCGATGGCCAGGGCGCAGGCCTCCGGGTCCAGATACCGCTGGGCGGCTGTCTGGACCTGCTCGGGGGTGATCCCGCTGATGATCTCGGGGTAGCGGTCCAGGTAGTCCAGGCCCAGGTTGTAGATCTCGATCATCAGGAGCGTCCGGGCCACGCCCTCGTTGGTCTCCAGCGCCAGCGGCAGGACCCCGGTCAGGTAGCTCTTGCCGTCGTCGAGTTCCTCGGGACTCACCGGCTGCTCGCGGATCTGCCGGACCTCGTCGCGGATGGCCTCCAGGGCCCGCAGGACGTTCCGGGGATTCACCCCGGCCCGGGCGACCCAGGGGCCGGGGCCCAGGCCCGCCTCCAGTTCGCTGTAGACGTAGTAGGCCAGACCCAGCCGGTCGCGGACGTTGCGGCCCAGCCGACCCATCAGCCCCAGCCGTCCCAGGATCAGGTTGGCCATCTCCAGGGCGTAGTAGTCGGGGTCGGTCCGGCGCAGGGCTGGCCGCCCCAGGGCGATGTCGGTCTGGCTGGTGCCGGGGACCACCACCTCGCGGCGGAGGCCGGTGGTCAGAGGCGGGGGATCGGGGATCGCGAAAGGCGGTGGCGGTCCCTCGCCCCGCCAGTCGCCGAAGAGACGGGCCACCTGGTCGACCACCGCCTCGAACCGAATGTCGCCCGCTACGGCGATAACCATCCCCTCGGGGCGATAGTACCGCTGGTGGAAGGCGACCAGGTCCGGCCGGTCGAGGCGGGCCAGCGTCTCCGGGTAGCCGACCAGCCGCCGGTGGTAGGGATGCCCAGGCGGATAGGCCAGCTCGTGGAAGTGGCGCTCGGCCACCGCCCGCGTGTCGTTGTCCAGCTCCCGCAGGAGCGTTAGAACCTCGCCGCGCACCTTCTCCAGTTCGGCGTGCGGGAAGATCGGCCGCCGCAGAACGTCGGCCAGCAGCTCCAGCCCCCAGGGCAGGTCCTCGGCCAGGGCCCGCAGGTGGACCTCGGCCCCGTGCCGGCTGGCGTCGGTCCGCAGCGAGAGGCCACGGGCGTCGGTCTCTTCGTTGAGGGCCTCGAACGTCCAGCGCTCGGTCCCGCGCGTCAGCATCAGGGCCGTCAGCCGGGCCAGCCCGGCCTGGTCATCCCGGTCGTAGAGACCGCCGGCCCGCAGGCTGGCCTTGAGGACCACCGACGGATTGGTCGGGTTCTCGTGGCCCAGGACCACGATGCCGTTGGGCAGCGTCGCCCGGCGGATCTGGAGACGGGTCCGGGCCGGGGTGTAGAAGAAGGGGCCGGCCGGCCGGCCCGCGACCGATGGCGTCGCCGGCGACGCGGCCGGCCCGGTGGTGGTCTCCTCGGGAATAAACCAGCCGACCGTCCGGTTCTTCTCGGTGAGATAGGCGGCCGCCACCCGCTGGACGTCGGCCGGCTGGACCGCCTCCAGCCGGGCCAGAAACTCCTCGAACAGTCGCCAGGTGGCCACCATCTCCAGGCTGCCCAGCCAGTAGGCCTGATTGGTCACCCCTTCGGCGGCGTAGGTGAACTGGGCCCGCAGCTGCTTCTTGGCCCGCTCCAGCTCCTCGGGGGCCACCCCGTACTCCACGATCCGGGCGATCTCCTGAAAGACCACCTTCTCGACCTCGGCCAGGTCCACGCCGGGCCGGAGGGTGGCCGAGATCTCAAAGAGGTAGGGGTCCCTGGTCAGGCTGAACGAGGAGCCGGCCGCGCTGCAGAGACCGCTGTAGACCAGGGCACGGTAGAGGCGTGAACTGCGCCCCATCGGCGCCCGGCCGCCGAAGAGGCCCATCGATTTGGCGCCGGAGAGAATCACATCGAGCACGGCCAGGGGAAAGGCATCCGGATGGGCGGCTGCGGGCGCGTGGTAGACGACCTGGAAGTAGCGGGTCGGCCCGGGCCGGCGGACCAGGACCCGCCGCTCCCCTTCCTGCGGGGGCTCGACCGCCCGCACCGGCGGCGGCTCCGGCCCCGCCGGGATGGGGCCGAAGAGCGCCTGGATGCGCTTCAGAAGGTCGGCGGTGGCGAAGTCCCCGACCACCACCAGGACGGCGTTGTTGGGGATGTAGTAGCGACGGTAGTGCTGATAGAGGTCGTCGCGGGTGATGCTCAGAAGATCGCTCTTCCAGCCGATGACCCCGTGCCCGTACGGATGGACCTTGAAGGCGGTGGCCTCGACCTCCTCGTTCAGATGGAAGGTCGGATGGTTCTCCGCCCCCTCACGCTCGGAGAGGATGACCGTGCGTTCGCTCTCGACCTCGGTCGGGTCGAAGAGGGCGTTGACCATGCGGTCGGCCTCGATGCGCAGGGCCAGGTCCAGCCGGTCGGCCGGGAGGGTCTCGAAGTAGGTGGTGAAATCGATCCAGGTGAAGCCGTTGAGGATGCCCCCATTGCGCGAGACCTGGCGGAAGATCTCCCCTTTCGGGAAGGTGGGGGTCCCCTTGAAGAGCATGTGCTCAACCCAGTGGGAGATGCCGGTGTAGCCGGGCACCTCGTTGCGGCCGCCCACCCGGTACCAGGCCCAGACCGTCGCCACCGGGGCGGTGTGGACCTCCCGGGTCAGGACGAGCAGGCCGTTGTCAAGGCGCGTCTCCTGGGCGCTCGCGGTCACAGTCTCCTCCTCACGGCGGCCGTGCGCCGCCGTCTCCTGCCTGTCATTATAACCGGAGCCCGGCGGGCCTGTCCTGACAGCCGATAGACCGTGGTCTCTCCCGGCTGGCGGTTGCGTGGGCGCCCCCGGGCCCGTATAATAGCCGCCGTCATCAGCCTCGCAGGAGGCCGGCCGATGAGCGAGACGGTCTGGACCCGGCGGGCCCGCTACGCCGCGCTGCTTCTCCTGGCCGGGGGGACGCTCCTTCTGGAACTCGGGCTGACCCGTATCCTCTCGGTCGCCCTCTGGTACCACTTCGCCTTCCTGGTGGTGGCCACCGCCCTGCTGGGCCTAGCCGCCGGCGGGGTCATCGTCGGCCTCTGGCCCGACCGCTTCCCTCCAGCCCGCCTGCCCCTCCTGACCGGTCTGGGCGCTCTGAGCACCGTCCTGGCCATCGTCGTCTTCCTCCGTCTGGGGCACCTCTGGGATAGGCTCATCCCCGGCCTGACCGCCCAGACGCGCGATGCGCTGACGGTGGCGGCCGCCCCCCTCGTCTTTCTCGTCCCCTTCGTCTGCGTCGGGCTGGGAGTCTCGGCTCTGCTGACCCAGCGGCCGACCGACGCCAGCCGCCTCTACGCCAGCGACCTGCTGGGGGCTGGCCTGGCCTGTCTGGCCTTCGTGCCGCTGATGGAGAGCCTGGGGGGCCCCCGTCTGGTGCTGGCCACCGGCGTCGTCCTGGCCCTGGCCGGCGTGATCCTGGCGGCCGGCTACGGTCTCTGGCGCCGGTTGCTGTGGCTGGGAGGACTGACCCTGGTGCTGGGGGGACTGGCGCTCGCGATGCCGGCCGGGCTGGTGGCTCTGCGCTACGTCAAGGGCCACGCCGAGGCCGGCCGGCCGCTCTACGAGCGCTGGAACGCCTTCTCGCGCATCGCCGTCTTCCCCAGCGAACTGCCTGACCGGCTGGTCCTGACTATCGACGCCAACGCCAGCACCGATATCTTCCGGGCCGGAGCCTTCGACCGATCCTTCTGGCAGACCGATATTCGGGGTCTGCCCTACCTCCTGCGGCCCGGCGGGCACGCCCTCATCATCGGCCCGGGCGGGGGCGGTGATATCACCGCCGCCCTGGCCCTGGGCCAGCGCCAGGTGACGGCGGTCGAACTGAACCCCCTCATCGTCGAGGCGGCCAACACCGTCTTCGGTCAGTTCAGCGGCCGCCCCTACCAGCAGCCCGGTGTGGTGACCGTGGTCGACGACGGCCGCAGCTTCATCGCCCGCAGCACCGGCCGCTACGACACCATCGTGCTGACCTTCGTGGACACCTGGGCGGCCACCGCCGCAGGCGCCTTCGCCCTGGCCGAGAACAACCTCTACACCCGCGAGGCCTTCCGCCTCTACCTGGAGCGGCTGACCGACGATGGGGTCTTTGTGGCCTCGCGCTGGTTTATGGCCGACCACCCGCAGGAGATGATCCGGCTGACCGTCCTGGCCCGCACCGCCCTCGAGGACCTGGGGCTGGAGCCGGCCTCACGGGTGGCTGTCCTGCGCCGGGGCGACTTCGGCCTGCTCTACGTCAAGCGCGAGCCGTTCACCCGTCAGGAGATCGACCTGCTGCGGACCAGCGGCGCCGAGCCGTACTACCTGCCCGGCCTTCTGGCCCGTCCGCCCTTCCCGCTCCTCCTGCGGGCGCCCTCGCTGCGCTCCTTCCTGGCCAACTACCCCTATGATGTCAGCCCGCCCAGCGACGACCGACCGTTCTTCTTTCAGATGACCCGCCTGCAGAGCCTCCAGGCGGGCCTGCTGCGCTGGCGCGAGGGACCGACGGTGGACACCCTGGCCCCGGTGGTGGTGCTGCTGGCGGCGCTGGGAGGCCTGCTGGTGGCCCTGACCCTGGGCCTGGGGCTGCCGCTCATGGTCGCCTCCCGGCGCCTCGCCTTCCGCCCCCGCGCCGATCTGCCGCTCCTCGGCTACTTCGCCGCCCTGGGACTGGGCTTTATGCTCATCGAGATCGTCATCCTGCAGCGGTTCACGCTGCTCCTGGGCCAGCCGACCTACTCGCTGGTGGTCACCCTCTTCACCCTGCTCCTCAGTGCGGCTCTGGGCAGCCTGCTGACCCGGCGGGTCTCCCTCGACCATCTGGGGCCGGCGCTCCTCGGCCGGCTGGGCCTGCTGCTGGTCTGGCTGGTCGGAGCGATGGCCGGGCTGCTCCCTCTCCTGCACCTGGCCGTGGCCCGCAGCCTGCCCGAGCGCTGGCTCATCGCCGTGCTCCTGCTGGCTCCAGCGGGGGTGGTGATGGGGGGATTCCTGCCGCTGGGGCTGCGGGCGCTGGGGATCTACCGGCCGGCGCTGGTCCCCTGGGCCTGGGGGGTGAACGGGGCCACCTCGGTTCTCGGATCGGTTCTGGCGCTGACGCTGGGGATCTTCCTCGGCTTCACCGCCGTCCTGGCCCTGGCGGCTCTGGTCTACGCAGCCGCGCCCTTCCTGCTGCAGGCCGGCCTGCGGGCCCTGGTGCCCACCCCCGCCGACTGGCCGGCGACCATCGGGGCCGCGCACCGGTCGGCGGACATCAAACGGTGATGGCTGGCTCGCCCAGTCGGGCGGCCAGACGGTCAGCCTCGACCGGGTCGATCGGCACCTCGAGCAGCACCGGCTCGTCGGTGGCCAGCGCCTGGGTGAGCGCCGGATAGAGATCGGCGGCGCTGGTGAGACGCCGGCCGATCCAGCCGAAGGCCTCGGCCAGCCGGGGCAGATCGGGGTTGCTGAAGAGGGTGCCGGATGTTCGCCCGAAGCGGCGCTGCTGCTGTCGGGCCACCGCCCCGTAGCGACCATCACTCCAGACCACGACCACCAGCGGCAGATTCAGGCGGCGGGCGGTCTCCATCTCCTGCACGGTCATCAGGAAGCCGCCGTCGCCACAGACCGCCACCACCCGGTTGGTGGGACGGACGAGTTTGGCGGCGATCGCCCCGGGCAGGGCGATCCCCATCGCCGCCAGGGCGTGGGAGAAGAGAACGGTGTTGGGCGCCCGGGCCGGGTAGAGGCGGGCCAGCCAGAGTTTGTGCAGCCCGACGTCGCAGAGGATAACATCCTCGGGCTCCAGAGCGCGGGCCAGGTCGGCAATGACGCGCTGGGGCTTGAGGGGGAAACTGTCGTCGGCGGCGGAGGCCTGGAGTTCGCCGACGATGAGGTCGCGCAGACGGGCGTCGAGCGGGGGGCCGGAACGGGCCGGGACGGCTGCGGCCAGGGCGCTCAGAGCGTCGCGCAGGTCGCCGATGACCTCGACGGCGGGGATATAGTGCCGGTCCACCTCGGCCGGCAGCGCATCAACATGGATGATGACCTTGTCGCTGCGCGGATTCCAGTGATGGGGCCCGTATTCGACCGGGTCGTAGCCGGCGGTCAGCACGACGTCGGCCGCCTCGAAGCCGGCCAGCCGGTGGTCCCGCTCCTGTAACCCCACCGTCATCAGCGAGAGGGGATCCTCGTCGCTCAGGGCTCCCTTGGCCATCAGGGTATGGGCCACCGGCGCCTGGAGCGTGCTGGCCAGGAGGCGAAGCTCGCCACTGGCGTTGGCCCGCAGGACCCCGCTGCCAGCCAGGATGAGCGGGTGACGGGCCCGGGCCAGAATCTCGGCGGCCGCCAGCACGCTCTCGGGATCAGGCGGGGGGTACTCCAGGGGCCGGACCGGCAGCGGGGCGCCCTGCGCCGGAGCGGCGGCCACATCCTCGGGGATCTCCAGATGGGTGGGACCAGGCCGCTCGGCCTGGGCGATCTTGAAGGCCCGACGGATCAGCTCCGGGACCAGCGCCGGCGTCTCGACCCGGGCGGTCCACTTGGTCACCGGCCGAAAGAGGGCCACCGCGTCAAGGGAAGGGTGCGCCTCCTGATGCGCCCGCTCCAGGCCGCTCTGACCGGTCAGGGCGACCAGCGGCGCCCGGTCGAGGTAGGCGTCAGCCAGCCCGGTGACCAGGTTGGTGGCGCCCGCCCCGGGGGCCACCAGGCAGACGCCGGGCATCCCGGTCAGGCGGCCGTAGACATCGGCCATAAAGACCGCCCCCTGCTCGTGTCGGGTCAGGATAAAGCGCAGGGAACTGCGAGCCAGGGCGTCAAGAAGATCGGCGGTCTCCTCGCCCGGCAGCCCGAAGACAATTTCAACGCACTCGCTCTCCAGACAGCGGACCAGCAGGTCAGCCGTGCGCATTGCCCCCTCCCCCTAACCTCTCCTGCAATTCCCGGACCGTCCGCCTGGCGCGAGGACCCGCCGGGGTCCTCGCAGAAATCACCGGCGGCCGGACCCGTCCGGGCGCGGACAGCCGGTGATACACGGGAGAAAAAAATAAAAAGTCCGCGCCCAACCATCGCGGGGTATACTGGAAGAGCGGAACATGACCGTGGAGGAGACGTGTCAGGGGGAGGCCAGCTATGGGCACGCTCGGAGTGCTGGTGAGCGGAGGGGCGCCGGCGGTCGGCAGCGGTGAGGGAGCGCTTCTGGGGCTGGTACTGCTGCTGGTCGTGGCCGCGCTCATCTACTGGAAGCTGAGCTAGGGCCGGCGCTCGGCCGTCCCGGCTGGATCGAAGACGGTGATCACGGGCCGGCTGGCGTCGAGAGCGAACTCCAGGCAGGTCACCGAGGCCAGCGGTGGGTAGAAGGGGCCACGCAGGCTGGCCAGGATCAGCGGACGGCCGGCGTAGCCGGCGGTGAGGATGGCGATCGGATCGGCGTGGCTTACCGCCACCACGGTGCCCCCGGGGTGGCGACGGCGGACCCGGCGCACGAAGCGGTCCAGGCGGGCGAAGACGGCGGCGATGGTCTCATCATCCGGGTGATAGGGCGGGTCGTAGAGGTTGAGCGGCTCGGGGATGGCGCTGGCCGGGGCGCCCTGCCAGCCGGTGCGCACCTCATCGAGGAGAGAGGAGACCCGCAGCGGCCGCTGCGGATGATAGGCCTGGATGATCCGGGCAGTCTGCCGGGCCCGCAGGCGCGGGCTGGTGTAAAGAGCGGTCACGGGAAAGGCGGCCAGAAACCGGGCCGTGGCCTGAGCCTGGGCCTGGCCTTGGGCGCTGAGCGGGAAGCGCGGCAGACGGCCGTAGAAGAGCTGCTGGGGATTATGGACCGCCCCGTGGCGGACGAGGAGGAGACGCAAACCCGGCAGGTCAGGGTCGGCTGAGCGAACCGACCGGGGTGTGATGTACGCCATAGTCAGCCTGGTGACAATAGCATATTTCTCTGGCCATGGGTGATAGGCCAAAAGGGTGAGAGCACCACCAGTCCAGGGGACTCCAGTGTCGTGGAGCATGGGACGGCGGTCCCCCGTCCAGGGCGCGGGGAAGAGAATGGAGAAAAACGGGAACGAACCGATCCGTGTCCTGATCGTCGAAGACAACGACTTCGTCCGCAGCGGACTGCGGACGATCATCGAAGCGGCCCCGGACATGGTCGTGGTCGGCGAGGCGATCAACGGCCGGCAGGCGGTCGAACTGGCTGAGCAGCTGCTGCCCGATATCATTGTTATGGACCTCAACCTGCCGGGAATGGACGGTCTGACGGCCACCCGCCTTATCAGCCAGAACGCGCCCAGTTGCCAGGTGCTGGTCCTGACCTACTCCGACGATCCCCAGGACCTTCTGCAGGCCGTCCTGGCCGGAGCGAAAGGGTACCTCGTTCATTCTCAGACACGCCCGGCCGATCTCCTCCAGGCCATCCGCACGGTCCACGGCGGCGGGGCGATCATCACCCCGGCCATCGCCCCCGCTCTTCTGGAGTTCATTCGCCGGCCCCTGCCACCGGGCATCCGCGGGCTGCCCGGTCTCCCCCAACTCACCCCCCGTGAGTTCCAGATCCTGGAGCTGATCCAGGCCGGGCTCTCCAATCGCGAGATCGCCCAGCGCCTGGGCATCGAAGAGAAAACGGTCAAAAACCATATCAACAACATCTACTCGAAACTGAATCTGCGCAGCCGCTACGAGGCTATCCTCTACCGTCCCGAGTCCGGGACGCGCCTGTAGTCGTCTTCCCGGTCGCGGAGAAACGATGGCGGCCGGCGTGTCGATACCCTCCTTCCGAATCGCGTCCGCCCCGGAGACCATGGTTCTTTTCGGGAGTCCCGATTCAGTTTCCCCGGCGCTTGCCCTCGGCCAGTCAGTCGGTTACAATGGCGCCGCCCTGACCCTTACTCCCAGGGGAGGAACTATGGCCCGCTACCGTGTCGGGATCATCGCCTGCGGCACTATCGCCCGTGCCCACGCCCGGGGCTGGCGCAGCCACCCTCAGACCGACCTCGTCGCCATCGCCGACAGCAATGAAGAGGCCCTCAAAGAGTTCGGCGAGGCCTGGGGCATCCCCCCGAGCACCGCTACACCGACTACCGCCAGATGCTCGACCGCGAGAAACTCGATATCGTCAGCATCTGCTCCTGGCACGGCCAGCACGCCGAAATGACCATCGCCGCCGCCGCCCGCAAGCCCCTGGCCATCCTCTGCGAAAAACCGATGGCCACGTCGCTGGGCGAGGCCGACCAGATGCTCATCGCCTGCCGGCGCAACGGCGTCAAACTGGCCATCGGCCATATGCGCCGCTTCTACAGCGGCTGGGAACAGGCCCGCGAGCTGGTTCAGAGCGGCGCCATCGGCACGCCCCGCCGGATCACGACGGTCATTAAGCAGGGGCTCCTCAACTGGGGCACCCATACGGTCGACGGCATCCGCTTCGTCCTGGGCGACCCGGCGGCCGAGTGGGTGATGGGCGCGGTCGAGCGCCAGACCGACCGCTATGAGCGGGCTCTGCGGATCGAGGACGCCTGTCTGGGGCTGGTCCAGTTCGCCGGCGGCGCCCGGGCCCTCATCGAGGCCGACCTCACGCCCGAGGGCTCGATCAATTTCTTCATCGTCGGCACCGAGGGGATGCTCGATGTCGAGGAGAACCGGGTGCGGCTGTTCAACCGCGAAACCCAGGGCTGGCGAACGCTCGACAATCCCCAGAACGATCCCTTCGTGGATCAGGCCCGCGGCCTGGTGGACTGGATCGAGGAGCGGGTCACCGACTACCGGGGTGACGGCGAGAAGGCGCGGGCCACCCTGGAGATTCTCCTGGCGATCTACGAGTCGGTGCGCCTGCACGCGGTGGTGCGCCTGCCGCTGAAGACGCTGGTCAACCCGCTCGACCTGCTGGTCGAATCGGGCCACCTGCCCGTGGTCTACCCTGGGAAATACGATATCCGCTCGTTCCTGGTCCGGGGCGAGGGGATGTCCTGGCTGTAGAGGAGGAGAGCATGCCGACACCGGTGCGCATCGGCCTCATCGGCTGCGGCAAGAACATGGCCACCCACGTGAACCGGCTCCTGCCCAACCCGGAGGTCCAGATCGTTGGGCTGGCCGACCCCAACCCGGAGAGCATCGCCAGCCTGCGCGAGCGCTTCCCCGCCCTGCAGACCGTCCCCGACTTCGCCGATTACCGGGAGATGCTGCGGACGGTCCAGCCTGAGGCGGTCGAGATCAGCACGCCCCACGCTCTCCACTACGAGCAGATCATGACCGCCCTCGAGCACGGCTGTCACGTCCTGGTCGAAAAGCCGATGGTCCTGCGGGCGGTCGAGGCGCGGGAGGTCATCCGCCTGAGCGAAGCGGTCGGACGGATCGTTCTGGTCTCCTACCAGCGTCACTACTGGCCGGTCTTCCGCTACATCCGTCAGGCCATCGCCCAGGGGACCATCGGCCAGATCCGCTTTATTCAGGCGCTGCAGAACCAGAACTGGTATCGCCGGCAACGGGCTACCCGGCGCTGGCGGACCATCCCCGAACTCTCCGGGGGCGGACAACTCATCGATTCGGGCAGCCATCTTCTGGACATTCTGCTGTACGTCACCGACCTGGCGGTCGAGACCGTTTACTGCCTCCAGGAGCGCTTCGATCTGCCGGTGGACGTGAACTCGGCGCTGACACTGCGCTTCACCAACGGCGCCCTGGGCTCGGTGGCGGTGGTCGGCGACGCGCCGGGGATCGGCGCCCAGGTCTGGGAGGACATCACCTTCTACGGCAGTGAGGGGGCGATCTACTACCGGATGATGGGCGGCGTCCTGGATCGGGCCCCGCTCCTCGAGGTGCGCCAGCATGAGGGCGACCGGGTGGTGCCGGTGGGAGACCTCCCCCCAGCCTCGGACCCGGACACCAACTTCATCGAGGCCATTCGGGGACGGGCGCCGGTCGAGTCGCCGGCCATCTGCGGCCTGCGGGTCGCCGAGGTGACCGAGGCGGCCTACCGCTCGGCCGCTCTGGGCCAGCCGGTCCAGGTGGCCGAGATCGCGGGCGAAGCGGCCCGTCCAGCCTGAGTGCGAGGAGAGCGATGCGTTTCGGAGTCTCTGGCGAGATCCTGCCCCGCAATATGAACGATTTCACCCCGGACCACGCCGCCCGGGTCCGGGCGCTGGGCTTCACCGGCCTCTTCACTCGCTTCGGAGCCAACGATCCCTTCACCACCACCCGGGCCGAATGCCAGCGGGTGCGGGCCATCCTGGCCGACTACGGGCTGGACATGGTCCAGTGCACCGGCTACTGGCAGCCCCTCATCCACCCCGACGAGAGCGTTCGCCGGCAGGCGGTGCGAACGCTCCAGGCGGCCCTGCGGGTGGCCGGCTGGCTGGGCAGCTACGCCATCGACACCGGCCCGGGTAGCCTGAGCCCCCGTGGACCCTGGTTCCCCCACCCGGACAACCACAGCCCGCGCTGTCTGGAGCAGCTCATCAAGAGTCTGCGCGAGGCGGTGCCGGCAGCCGAGGAGGCCGGGGTTATCATCGCCCTGGAGGGGCACCAGCTGGTCTGTCTGCGCTCGGCCGAGGTGATGCGCGAGGTCATCGACGCCGTCGGCTCGCCGTGGGTGCGCTGCGACTTCGACCCGGTCAACTGGATCACGCTGGACACAGTCTTTCGGACCGGTCCGGCCATCGAGGCCATGGTCGACACCCTGGGCGACCGGATCGTCAGCGCCCACGCCAAGGATATCGTCATCGAGGACCGGCTGGTGCTGCACCTGGACCAGCGCCCGGCCGGGCAGGGACTGCTCGACTATCAGACCTTTTTCCGCCGACTGGAGGCGCTCAACCCGTCGATCTATGTCATCGTCGAGGGAGCCAGTGTGGACGAACTGCCCCAGGTCAAGCGCTTCCTCGACGAGACGGCCGCGGCCCTCGGAATTCGGGTGTTTTAGAGTAAACCCTGTTTCAGCAGCATTAACCGGTGTCAGAGGGAGCGGAGCCGCGCTGGCGCAGCTCGCGCAGGCTCCGCTCGAAGTCCTCGATACTTTCGCGGAGCTGCTGCATATGCTGGGCGACGGTGGTCTGAGCGGCCTCCTGGACGCTGTAGAGGTCCCAACAGACGGCCAGCGCGGTGCGCAGCGTGCTGATGACCTGGCGCAGGGCCTGCTCTTCGCCGGCGACGGCGTCAATCAGGCGCCCGGCGACCTCGTGCAGGCGGAAGGCCAGGGCGGCCGGTTGGGGGGCATCGGGGGCGCCGGCCAGGGCCCGCTCGATCTCCCGGGCCAGAACGGCCAGTTCAGCCCGCAGGTCGGCGTCGACCACGCTCCAATCGGCGTCGGGCAGACTGTAGAAAGCGGCCTCATTCGCGCGCCGCTCGTTCATCGAACGCCTCCTTCAGGTTACGCCGACCGGACGCGGGTTAGACCCATGAGAGCACGCCCGGCCGCCTTTGTCAAGATGTCATCAACCCTGCCGGTGGGCCGTGGACGGGCTGGCCCGGTCGGCTGGCCGGGTGCCCGTGGTGGAGGCTCCCATGGAGAACCCCGCTGACCTCTTCGTCTACGGGACCCTGACCGATCCGGCCCTGGTCCGGCAGCTGCTGGGCCGGATGGTCCCCCGCCGGCCGGCTCGATTGCCCGGCTGGCGCCGGGCGGCAAGCCCGCACCATCCGTACCCGACGGCGGTCCCCGACCCGACGGCCGTCCTGGAGGGCTGGTTGCTCGAAGGATTGACACCCCAGGACCTGGCCGTCCTGGACGATTACGAAGACGTGGCCGCCGGCCTCTACCGGCGCATCCGGGTCGAGGTCCTGGTGAATGACGAGCGCCGTCCGGCCTGGCTCTACGCCGCTCCCTGCGGGCGGGACCCGCGTTGCAGTGAGGGGAGCGGCACCGTATAATCGGGCCAGACCGGCCACCCCGTGGCCGACGATCTTCGGATAGAAAGGGGCAACCCGATGGCTGAGCCGCGTATCCTGCGCTTTGCCGACCTGCCCACGGTGGACCGCGGCACCGGTGTGAAGACCACGCCGCTCGTCAGCCGGGCCCTGGGCGCTGAGGGGCTGACCACCGGTATCACCACCTTCCCGCCGGGCACCCAGATCGCCCTCCACTACCACAACTGCGACGAGTCGGTGGTGGTCATCGAAGGCGAGGCGGTCTGCGAGATCGCCGGTCGGCGCTACCACCTCAACACCTTTGACACCACGTTTGTGCCGGCCGGCGTCCCCCACCGCTTCCTCAACGAGAGCGACCGCCCCATGCGCATCCTCTGGATCTACGCCGCCAGCCACGTGACCCGAACCTTCGTCGAAACCGGCCAGACGGTCGAGCATCTCTCGGCCCAGGACCGGGCCGTCGTCAGCTCGTGACCGGCACTCTCAGCCCTGATCGACCGGACCCCCGGCCGCCGAGGGAAGAGCGGCCTCGCCGGGCGGGGTCTCGGTCGGGGCGGACCAGACCGACCGGGCCGGCGGAAAGGCGTCGAGATAGAGTTTGACCAGGACCAGGTGAATAGCCCCGGCGATGGTGGCGAAGAACAGACTGTAGGTCAGGACGATCGTCGGGCGCAGGACGTAGACCGAGAGATGGGCGGGGGTGAGCGTGGCGCCCTGGTAGAGGTCGGGCCGGCCGAGGAGGAGTCGACCGGCGTCGGCCACCAGGTAGTAGGCGTAGTAGACAGCCAGGGCCAGGGCGGCATAGAGGGTGGCCCGGCCGGTCAGGCTGTTCTCGCCGGCGGCCTCCAGCCGCCCGCTGCTCCAGAGTTCGCGACGGCTGGCGCAGACCAGAAGCGTCACAAAGAGGGTCAGGACAGTCGAGAGGGTGGCCATCGCCCGCTCGGCGCCGGGGAAGGTCGGCACCAGGTCCAGCCAGAGGTTGGCCACCGGGAAGACCAGCAGCAGCGCCCCGATCAGCAGCCAGAGTCCCCGGTACAGAGCCAGGGCCCCCGGAGAGCGCAGCGGTTGAGACCCGGACCAGCCCAATGCCAGATCGCTCATCGAAGACCTCCCTGCCTATCCAAGGTCCGGGCGTCTCAGGGTCAAGAACCGTGCCAGGAGCGGCCCTCGCGCCCGTCCCAGACCCTCAGCGACGGCTCCGGGCCAGCCGGAGGTCATCGGCCCGTTCGACGACCAGTTCGTACCATCCCCCCTGGATACGCATCACTCCCCGGACCTCGACGGTGAGACCGACCAGTCCCCGCTCCGGGACCGGTCCAACCTGCCGCTCCAGGTCGGCCAGAACGGCCGGCGGGACCACCACCCGGAAATACGGCGACTGGTACGCGCAGACCGGACTCAGCAGCAGGGTCTCCTGGCCGAGCAGCCGCTCGGTGCAGGCCACGACGAAGCGTACGGTCACCGTCTGGCCGAGGCGGGCGGTGGCCTCGGCCGGCGTCAGGGGTGCGGCCGGCGTCGCGGTCGGCGCAGCCGCCGAGCCCGTCCAGAGACAACCGGCCAGCAGAGCCACCGCCAGTCCCAGCCCACCGAGGAGCGCCCGGGGCCGGGCTGGAGGCAGACGGTCGAGCCATCGCGCTGGTCTGGACCGGTCCTGATGGGTCATACCGCCGCGAGTATATACGGAAGCCGGACGGCTGGCAAAAGCCCCCTCCACCGCTCCCAGGGCGGGTCGGGCCCCGCCCGGCGCCTGGCCCCGTCAGCCGTGGGAGACCGGGCGGGCAGGGTGACTTTCTACCTACCGCCAAAGGGGAACACCGCCTGCTGGACAGGCGGTATAATAGTCGAAATAGCCGCCCCAAGACAAAGACCGCCGGCGTCCGGTGGGGAGCAGGAGAGAGGCATGCGGCGCGCATTCTTGCTCTGGTCTCTGGTCATCGTGCTGACGCTGGCCCTGGGGCCGCTGCGGGCGCTGGCCCAGGAGGACGAGGGACCCGACCCCCGCCTGGGACTGGCGCCGGGCGAGATCCTGGTCAAATTCCGCCCTGGCACGCCCGGCCAGGCCATCGCCGCCCTCCACCGCCAGCACGGCGGCCAGGTCGCCGAGACCATCCCCGGCATCGACGTGCAGGTGGTGCGGGTGCCACCGGGCCAGGAGCAGGCCCGGGCCGCCGCCTACCGGCGCAACCCCACCGTCCTCTTCGCCGAGGTCAACGGCCTCTACCAGGCGGTGGACTTCCCCACCGTGACCCCCACCGACCCGCTCTATCCTCAGCAGTGGCAGTACAACAACACCGGCCAGACCGGGGGGACGCCCGATGCCGATATCGACGCCCCCGAAGCCTGGGCGGTGACCCCGGGAAGCGCGACCGTCGCCATCGCCATCCTCGACACCGGCATCGACCAGAGCCACGAGGATCTGCAGGCGAAGATCAAGAAGAACGTTAACTTCACCACCAGTAAGAGCGTGGACGACAAGTATGGCCACGGGACGCACGTGGCCGGGAGCGCGGCGGCGGTCACGAACAATGCGACGGGGGTGGCCGGGACCTGTCCGCAGTGTGCGCTCTACAACGTCAAGGTGCTGGCCGACAACGGCGCCGGCTCCTGGGACTGGGTGGCTAAGGGGATCGTCTGGGCGGCCGATAACGGGGCGAAGGTCATCAATCTGAGCCTGGGGGGATCCTCGCCCTCGAGTACCGTCCAGACGGCGGTCGATTACGCCTGGGGCAAAGGGGTGGTCATCGTGGCGGCGGCCGGGAACGCCGGGACGAACGCACCCTTCTATCCGGCGGCCTACTCCAATGTCATCGCCGTGGCGGCCACCGACCATAACGACCAGAAGCCCTCCTGGTCGAACTACGGCGCGGACTGGGTGGACATCGCCGCGCCGGGGGCGGCTATCCTCTCGACAGCGCCCGATCACGGCAATCGGATCTGGGGCGGTGGCGTCCGGTACGGGACGCTGAGCGGCACCTCGATGGCCAGCCCGCACGTGGCCGGGGTGGCTGGCCTGGTCTGGGCCAGCGGGGTGTGCGGGGCCAGCCCGACGAACACCTGCGTCCGGAGCCGCCTGGAGACCGGGGCCGACCCGATTGCGGGAACCGGGACCCTCTGGGCCCGGGGCCGGTTGAACGCCTACTGCAGTGTCGCCGACTGCAGCGCCGGCCGGCCGTAGCGGTCAGACCGTCTATCCGCGCTCTGCCGCCGGCCCGGTGGGGCCGGCGGCTTTTCTCTGCCGAGCCGCGCCACCTCATAATCAAGAGCGGCGGTCTGCCCGGCAGAAACGTGGCCGGCGTCCATCGGCGCCCGTTGCCGTCTCACGGCCGCCCGCCCTGATGATGGGCGCGGCTCTTGCGCTGCCGCCCGGGCTGTATTAGAGTGAGACCGGGGCCAGAGCCTGAGAGCGTGGTCGCCGGTGCTGACGAGGGCTGGCCCCAGCCTCTGGTGGTCGGGAGGAACGGTGGAGAGTCTCAGCGCCCGTCTGCGTCAGTACGCCGCGCCCGTCTGGGAGGCCCAGCTGCGCCACCCGGTGGTCCTGGGCATCGGCGACGGAACGCTGCCCGTCGAGAAATTCGCCTTCTGGGTGCGGCAGGATTATCTCTTTCTTATCGACTACAGCCGGCTCTTTGGGTACGCTGTGGCCCGGGCGCCGGACCTGGCGACGATGACCACCTTCGCCGATCTGCTCTCCGCCACTCTCAAGACCGAAATGGACCTGCACCGGAGCTACTGCGCCGAGTTCGGCATCACGCCGGAGGACCTGGAGCGCGAGACCAAGGCCCCGACGACCCAGGCCTACACCGACTTCCTGCTCAGGGTGGCGGCCACCGCCGACTTCCCACACCTGGTGGCCGCGCTGCTGCCCTGTCTGTGGGGGTTCGCCGAAATCGGCCAGACGCTCAAGCGCCGGGGTCTGCCGCCCGAGCCGCGCTACGCCCGCTGGATCGAGATGTACGCCTCAGAGGAGTTCGTCCGGCTGGCCGAGTGGTGCCGGCAGCTTCTGGACCGCATCGGCGGCGACCTGCCGGCGCGGATCCAGCAGCAACTGGCCGAGATCTTCCTGACCTCCAGCCGGTACGAACTGGCCTTTTGGGACATGGCCGACCGGCTGGAGCGCTGGCCGGTGTAGGTTCGAAGAGCCACCGCCCCGGCCCGTGCCGCCGGTCGCGTCGACGGGAGGAAGAGCCGATGGCCACGCGCCTTTACCTCGCGCTGGCGCTCCACAACCATCAGCCGGTTGGCAACTTCGACCATGTGTTCGAGCAGGCCTATCGCCAGGCCTACGAACCGATGGTGGCCGCGCTGGAGCGGCACCCTCACGTCCGCCTGGCCCTCCACTACTCCGGCCCGCTCCATGACTGGCTGCTCGCCCACCATCCCGACTTCTTCGGCCGGGTCCGGGCCCTGGTGGCCCGCGGCCAGGTCGAAATCATGACCGGCGCCTACTACGAGCCGATCCTGGCCATCATCCCCGACGACGATAAGCACGACCAGATCGTCAAGCAGACCCTGGCGGTCGAACGCGATTTCGGCTACCGGGCGACCGGTTACTGGCTGGCCGAGCGGGTGTGGGAGCCGCACCTGGTCCGGCCGCTGGCCGAGGCCGGAGTCCTCTACACCATCGTCGATGACACCCATTTCAAGGCGGTGGGGCTGAACGAGGACCACCTTTTCGGCTACTACGTGAGCGAGGAACAGGGCCGGGTTCTGCGTATCTTCGCCACCGCCAAGCACCTGCGCTACACCATCCCCTGGGCCCCGGTCGAAGAGGTCATCGCCTGGCTGCGCAGCCAGGCGACCGAGGACGGCCCGCGGGTGGCCGTGATGGGCGACGATGGTGAGAAATTCGGTCTCTGGCCGGGCACCTACGCCCACTGCTGGGAGAAGGGTTGGGTGGACGACTTCTTCAGCGCCCTGGCCCGCGAGAAAGAGTGGCTCATCACCATCCCGCCCGGCGAATACATCCGTGACTTCCCTCCCCTGGGACGGGTCTATCTGCCGACCGCCTCCTACGATGAGATGACCGAATGGGCTCTGCCGCCGGCCCTGAGCGCCGAACTGGCCGACCTCAAGCACCGGCTGGCCGCGGAGGGCCGGACGGACCTGCTGCGCTTCCTGCGGGGCGGATTCTGGCGGAACTTCCTGGTCAAGTATCCCGAGGTCAACACGCTGCACAAGAAGATGCTGCTGGTCCACGACAAGGTGCGCAGCCTGGGATCGGGCCCGGTGGTCGCCCAGGCCCTCGACGAGCTGTGGATGGGCCAGTGCAACTGCCCCTTCTGGCACGGGGTCTTCGGCGGCGTCTATCTGGTCCACATCCGCACGGCCAACTTCCAGCACCTGCTGCGGGCCGAGAACCTGGCCGACCAGGAGCGGTTCGGCCCCGATCCCTGGCTGGAGGTGGACGTGCGCGATTTCGACGCCGACACCCGGCCCGAGGTGCTGGTTCACGGGACGGTCCAGAACCTGTACCTGACACCGAGCGAGGGCGGCGCCCTCTTCGAGTGGGACTGGCGGGCCAAAGAGCACAATCTGCTCAATGTCATGACGCGCCGGCCCGAGGGCTATCATCAGGTCCTGCGGCGGGCGATCGAGCGCGGCGAGGTCGTCACGCCGGACATGGCCTCTGCGGTTGAGACCATCCACACCCCGCGGGTACGGGTGAAGGAGCCGGGCCTGGAGAAGCACCTGCACTACGACTGGTACCGTCGGCTGAGTCTGCTGGACCACTTTCTCCCGATCGGCGCGCGCTTCGAGGACTTCCGACGCTGCCAGTACCCGGAACTGGGCGACTTTGTCAATCAGCCCTACACATTCGAGGTGCTCTCAACCCCGGAGAGCGTCGAGGTGGTCCTGCGGCGTGACGGTCACGTCTGGATGGGGCCGCATTTCCAGCCGCTGCGGGTCGAGAAACGGCTGATCGTCCCCCGGGGTGAGCCGCGGGTGCGGGTCCGCTACCGGCTCACCAACCCTGGCGACCGGCCGGTCGAGGCGCTCTTCGGCAGCGAGTGGAACTGGGCCCTGCTGAGCGGCCACGCTCCCGACGCCTTCTACCTCCTGCCGGGGGGAGAGCGGGCCTTCTTCGACAGTCAGCTGGAGCGCCCCGGTCTGGGTGGGCTAGACCTGGTCCACGAGGGTCTGGGCTGGCAGATCCGCTGGCGCTTCGGCTCGCCGGCGACGCTCTGGGCCTTCCCGCTGGAGACGATCTCGGCCTCCGAGGCCGGCTTCGAGCGGACCTATCAGGGTTCCTGCACCACCGTTCTCTGGACCATCGCTCTGGCCCCCGGCGGCCACTGGGGGGGAGAGATGGAGATCACGCTGCTGACCCGCTAGGCCGACGAGGCAGCGATGACGGTCTGGGAGGTGATCGTGGTCGGCGCCGGGCCGGCGGGCGCCTGGGCCGCCCGCCGGCTGGCTCAGCAGGGAGCACGGGTGCTGCTCCTCGACCGGGCCCGTTTCCCGCGTGAGAAACCGTGCGGCGGCGGGCTCTCCCCCAAAGCCTACCGACAATTTGATCGCCCACCGGATCACCTGGTGCGGGCCCGGGTATCGGAGGTCCTGCTGGAGGGACGCTGGACCCGGCCGTTCGTCCTGGGCGACCACCGCCACCCGATCTGGATGGTCGAACGGGCGACCTTCGACGCCTACCTGCTCGACCTGGCCATCCAGGCCGGCGCTACGGTGTGGACGGGAGAGCGCGTGGTGGGGGTGCTGCCCGGCCGGCCGGCCGTGGTCCAGACCGAGCGCGCGCTGCTGCCGGCCCGGGTGGTCATCGCCGCCGATGGGGCGGAGAGCGTGGTGGCCCGTCGGTTGGGCTTGCGCCGCGAGCGGCGGGCGTTCGTGGCTCTGGAGACCGAGGTCGCGCTGGCCTCGGATCCCTTCGCCGGCCGGGCCCTTCTCTCCTACCGTCTGCCCTGGGGCTACTTCTGGCTCTTCCCCAAGGGCGACCGCTGGAACCTCGGTCTGGGCTCGCTCGATCCGCGGGTCTGGCCCGCGCTCCGTCGGCACTGCCACGCCTTTCTGGCGCGCCTGGGGCTCCGGCCACGGGAGCCGCTACGCCTGCAGGGGCACCGCATCCCGGTGGACGGGGTCGGGGCTCCGCTCCAGGCCGGAAACGTGCTCCTGGTCGGCGACGCCGCCGGTCTGGCCGACCCCTTCTTCGGCGAGGGGATCGCCTTCGCGCTCAAGAGCGCCGACCTGGCCGCCCAGGTGGTCGGCGGCTGGCTGGAGGGGAAAGAACCCGATCTGGAGGCCTACACCCGCCGGGTCCAGCGGACGCTGGCGCGCGACCTCCGGGCCTGGGGGCTGGTGGCGGC
>Ga0073929_1001001_pt1 | contig 30296 bp, 23 predicted proteins | sample DewCreD2012metaG_3_FD_76966 | JGI IMG/M metagenome (GOLD analysis project Ga0073929, IMG submission 76966) | Hot spring sediment bacterial and archeal communities from British Columbia, Canada, to study Microbial Dark Matter (Phase II) - Dewar... ... | reverse complement strand
TTGTTCAGGACGACGCCGGGCGTTTCCCGCGCCAGGCCTTCGTATCCGACGATGCCCTTGGCGGTCAGGTCCTTCTGCGAGAAGGCGGTGACGCTGAGCGGCACGTCCTGCAGGCGCTCGTTGCGGCGTGTGGCCGTGACCACGACCTCGTTGAGCAGGGTGGCGTCGGCCTGGCCGGCGGACCTTTCCCGAGTGTCCGGGGACGTAGTCTGCGCCTGAGCGGCCATGGACGTCGATACCAACGCGGCGGCGCAGGCCGACGCGAGAAGAACTACCTTCATGCGCTTATCTCCCCGTGCGTCGATCGTGGGCGCCGACGCTACCTCTGAAAGCTGCACTGCGCTTAGCACCCTGTCAACACTCACTATCAAGAGCGTGAATATCATGACGACGTTAGGGGAACGCCGGTCGTCGGGATAACCCGTCGTGATTCAGTTTCTCCGGCTGAACATAGATTGCTCTCTGTTGCGATTGACTCGCAACAACTCCAGAGCCTAGATACGCGAACAAGTCGCAACAAGTGCTTGCGACGCTCTCTAGGCGGAGGCCGCCATGACTCCCGACACCGTAGCGCTTCGATGGACTTCCGGCCCGACGGTCGGCGAACGGTTGCTCCTGAGCGCCATGCGGCAGTGGGCGGCGCTGCGGTCGGCGGGCGAACATCCGACCCGCCTGGTCGCACAGGCCCTGGCTTTTCGAGCCTCGAACCGGACAGGGGGACTGTTCGTCGCCTGGATGCAGGCCGTGGAGGCCAGCTTGCGTCGGCCGATCCAAGTGGAATGCCCCGCCTGCGGTGGGATATCGACGGACGAACAGCGACTGATGCTGTCCTGCGGCCTGGCCGGAACCGCGACGGCGATCGGCGAGGCGCTGCTGGACCCGTTGCTGGTCGATTCTCAGCCGGCCATGGTGCTGGCGCGCGCCCTGAACGCGGCCCTGCGGGTCGACGGCTATCCCCTGCCCGCCCGCCTGCGCGACGAACCGGAGCCGGAGCGGGCGACGGTTCACTAGCCGCACGGGTCGGCCAGAGCCCTGTCCGCCAGGCGTGACCCGGTCGCGAAAGCTCGTTATGTAGAAGAACTGCATAACCGAACCACGCCGGAACCCAAGCCCATGCCGGATCGTCCGACGATCGCACGCCAGGCCCGCTGACCATGCTCGATGTCGCCTGGCTGACGATCAAGCTGGCGGGGATCACCACCCTCCTGCTGTTGATCCTGTCCACGCCCTTGGCCTGGTGGCTGGCCCGCGGGCGTTCGCGCTGGAAGGCGCCGGTCGGGGCGCTGGTGGCCCTGCCGATCGTGCTGCCCCCCACCGCCCTGGGCTTCTATCTGTTGATCGCCCTGGGTCCGCAAAGCCCGCTGATCGCCCTGCTCCAGCCGTTCGGGGTGCGCACCCTGGCCTTCACCTTCGAGGGACTGGTGATCGGGTCGCTGGTCTATTCCTTGCCGTTCGCCGTCCAGCCGCTGCGCAACGCCTTCATCGCCGTGGGCGACGAGCCGCTGGAAGCCGCCGCCACGCTGGGCGCCTCGCCCTGGAGCGCGTTCAGCAAGGTGGCCCTGCCGCTGGCCCTGCCCGGTTACGCCGTCGCCGCGCTGCTGGTCTTCGCCCACACCATCGGCGAGTTCGGCGTGGTGATGATGTTGGGCGGCGGCATTCCGGGCCAGACCGAGGTGCTGTCGATCGAGATCTACCGGCTGGTCGAGGCTCTGGAATGGACCAAGGCCCACCAACTGGCCGGCGCTCTGCTGGTCTTCGCCTTCGCGGTGATGCTCAGCCTGTTGCTGATGGAACGCCGTGTCGACGGGCGAGCATCTGGCTCCTGAAGCCGTAGAAGACCGCGACAAGCCGTTGGCTTGACTGACTATCTCACGGCCAAGCTAAGGTCCTGTCAGTACGGGACGTCGCCCTGGATCGTCACCCGCTCGACGATGCGCTCCTGCGGCCAGTAGTCGAGGATGGCGTAATGCTGGGTGGCGCGGTTGTCCCAGAAGACGATGGCGTTGGGCGTCCAGCGGAAGCGGACCTGGTATTCGGGCGTCTTCACTCGGTCCAGTAGATCGGCCAGCAGCTTGGCGGCCTCGTCCTCGGGCAAGCCGAGGATTCGCGTCGTGAAGACCTTGTTGACGAACAGGTGCTTTTCGCCGGTCTCGGGATGGGTGCGAATCACCGGATGGGTCTGGACCGGATGGGCCGCGCGCAGCTCCTGACGCTTGGCCTCATCCACCCGGTAGCCGTAGCTCTGCAGGATGTCGTGCTCGGCGCTCAGGGTCGCGAGCTGCTCTTTCAGCTTTTCGGGCAGGTCGCGATAGATGGCGGCGGTGTCGGCGAACAGGGTGTCGCCGCCCAGCGGCGGCATGTGGCGCATGCGCAGCACCCCGCCCATTGACGGCGCGGGACGGAAGGTGACGTCGGTGTGCCACTTGTTGGCGGCGCGGACGAGGGGCACGATCTCCTCGCGAAGCTTCATGCCGTCGGCGGCCTCGATGTGCAGGATCTCGGGAAATCCGGGCACGTGGGCGGTGACAGGATGCCCCTCCAACTCCCCGAAATAGCGACCGAAACGGACATGATGCTCATGGCTGATGTCCTGGTCGCGGAAGAACACCACCTTGTGGCGCAGCAACGCCGTCCGGATCGCCGCGACGATTTCCGGCGACAAGGGCTGGCGCAGGTCCACGCCCGAGATCTCGGCGCCGAGCACCGTGCCGGCGGGCGTCACGGTCAGGCCCGCATAGTCGGGGATTTCCGAAGCGGTGATGGGGGCAAAGGCGTTCATGGCGTCCTCCCGGAGCGCCGCCCGTCTCCGCGCGCGGCCGCTGCCTATCCGCACCTTAGACGTGGGATAACAGCGCTCAAGGGAGTTTTTCTCACTTCAGGCGCAGCGTAAGGCCCGCCACAACCAGGGTCACCGCGTCGGCGGCCTGGGCCAGCGCCTGATGCAGTCGCCCGGCCTCGTCGCGAAACCGGCGGGCCAGGGCGTTGTCGGGCACGATGCCGAACCCAACCTCGTTGGACACCAGCCATAGCGTCCCGTCAAACCGCCCCACGCTCGCGACCAGCCGGGCGGTCGCAGACCTGACGTCGCGATCATCCAGCATCAGGTTCGACAACCACAGGGTCAGGCAGTCGACCACCACCACGTCGCCGGCTCCGAGGCTGTCCAGCGTTTCGGCGAGGTGGAGCGGCGCTTCCAGGGTGGTCCAGGCCGGACCCCGATCCTGGCGATGCCGGTCGATACGCTCGGCCATTTCCGAATCGAACGCCTGGGCCGTGGCGACCATGACCAGCCGGCCGCCAGTTTCCGCCGCCAGCGCCTCGGCGGCCCCTTGGGCGAAGGCGCTCTTGCCGGATCGGGCTCCGCCCAGGACTAGGGTGAACGACAAGATACGCTCCAGATTGACCGTGTGCGGCGCAACATATAGTGCAGCTCTCGCGACAGGTTCCTCGAAAGAGGATGAAAAGGGAACTCGGGTGTGAAACCCGGGCTGCCCCCGCAACTGTAAGCGGCGAGCCCGCGCGTCATTAAGCCACTGGCTTCTCTCTTCGGAGAGCGGCTGGGAAGGCGACGCGCACCGGCATTGACCCGCGAGCCAGGAGACCTGCCCGTCGCGGTCGTCCTTCGTCCGGCCGGGGTGCGCCGTACGATGGGGTTCTTTCCCCCGAGGCGACATCGTCAGGCCGGTCCGAATGCTCGGGCCAGCCTTCGTTGCTGCGCACGGAGGATTTGAAAATGCGCTCGATTTCCGTCTTGGCCCTGGTGGCCGCCCTTCCCGTTCTCGCCCTGCCGAGTCAGGTGCTGGCCGCCGACGCCGTCGACGCGCCCAGCGCGGTCGACCAGGTCGTCGTCACCGCCGGCCGCGCCGCCGACAAGCTGTCCGAGACGCCGGTCAGCATGACCGTCATCACCGCCGAGACCCTGCGCCAGCGCCAGGCCGTGGTGGTCTCCGATCTGCTGTCGCGTACGCCCGGCGTCACCGTCACCCGCAACGGCGGCGTGGGCGGTTCGACCCAGGTGCGCATCCGCGGCGCCGAGACCGACCAGACCGCCGTGCTGATCGACGGCGTCAAGCTGAACGATCCGTCATCGACGGGCGGCGGCTACAACTTCGCCACCCTGCTGGCCGGCGACGTTGATCGCATCGAGGTGCTGCGCGGTCCGCAATCCACCCTGTGGGGCAGCCAGGCCATCGGCGGCGTGGTGAGCATGATCACCAAGACTCCGGACGGCCCGCTGTCGGGCGACGCCGTGATCGAGGGCGGCTCGCGCGCCACGGCCTATGGCCGGGTGGGCGTCGGCGCCGGCGGCGCCTGGGGCGGCTGGCGGCTGGCGGCCGGTTCCTACACCACCGCCGGCATCTCCAACTTCAGCGAGGCCCGGGGCGGCAGGGAAAAGGACGGCTATCGCAACACCGCCGTCAGCGGCCGCGTGGACGTGAACTTCACCGACTGGGTCAGCCTCGACGCGCGCCTGTCCTATGCCGCCGGCCGCAACGAATTCGACGGCTTCCCGGCCCCGGCGTTCGCCTTCGCCGACACCGCCGAATACGGCAAGACCAAGGAACTGGTCAGCTATCTCGGGGCGCGCCTGTCCAACTTCGACGGTGCCTTGGACAGCCGGATCGGCTATTCGTACACCCAGACCGATCGCGACAACTACAATCCCGACCAGCCCGTCACCACCAAGACCTTCGACGCCCGGGGCACCGACAACAGTCTGGAATACCAAGGCACCTGGACGATCAACCCGGTCTGGCGCGCGGTGTTCGGCGCCGAGACCGAGCGGAGCTGGTTCCGCACCGCCGCGCCGTCCGACTTCGACCCGACTCCCGCGTCGGATCGTCATGCGGCCAGCATGGACAGTGTCTATGGTCAACTTCAGGCCAAGCCGGTCGAGGGCCTGACCCTGACGGGCGGGGTCCGCCACGACGACCACGACACCTTCGGCGGCGCCACCACCTATCAGGCGGGCGCGGCCTGGAGCCCGAACGCCGGGACCACCGTCTTCCGCGCCAACTACGGCGAAGGGTTCAAGGCCCCGTCGCTGTACCAGCTTTACAGCGACTACGGCACCGTCACCCTGGCGAAGTATGGCGTCCCCGAGCTGAAGCCCGAGGAAGCCAAGAGCTGGGACCTGGGCGTCGAACACGCCGTGCTCGACGGACGCCTGCGCGGTTCGATCATCTATTTCGACCGCGACACCACCAACCAGATCGACTTCGTGTCCAGCAGCGCGGTCCCGTCCGGCGGCTACTACGGCAACACCGCCAAGGCCCGCACCAAGGGCGTCGAACTCGAAGGCTCGTTCGAGGTCAACTCGGCCCTCACGCTCTCGGCCAACTACACCAGCATGGATCCCGTCAACCGCTCGCCGGGCGCCAACTACGGCAAGGACCTTGTGCGGCGGGCCGGCGAAACCGGCTCGGCGGACGCGGAGCTCAGCCTTCAGAACGGCCTGACCGCTGGCCTGACCATGCAGTATGTCGGCCATAGCTTCGACAACGCCACGAACACTCGGCGACTGAAGAGCTATGTGCTGACCGATGTGCGGATCGCCTATCCGATCAATGACACGTTCGAGCTGTACGGCCGGGTCGAGAACCTGTTCGACCAGCAGTACGAGACCCTCTACCGCTACGGGACGCTTGGTCGTGGCGCCTTCGCGGGCGTGCGGGCGAGGTTCTAGCCATGGCCACGCCGGCGGCCCTGTTTGGCCACGGCGGACGCCTCGGCGCGGCGCGAACGGCATGGCCGGACGCGCCGACGCCCTGGCTCGACCTGTCCACAGGGATCAATCCCCACCCTTACCCAGTCCCGGCCTTCGCGCCGGAGACGTGGTCGCGCCTGCCCGATCCGGAGTCCTTGCGGACCCTGGAGACGGCGGCGGCCGCGGCGTTCGGCGTCGAGGATCCCGCCCGGGTCGTCGCGGCGGCCGGCAGCGAGGCGTTGATCCGCCTGCTGCCGCGCCTGTTGCCGGCTCGACGCGTCGCGATCTCTCGTCAGACCTACGGTGGCCACGCCGAGGCCTGGCGAGCGGCGGGGGTGGAGGTCGTCGATCCGGGCGATCGGGCCGCCGACCTGCGTGTACTGGTCAATCCGAACAATCCCAGCGGCCGCGCCGTGCCGCCCGACCAGGTCCTCGACCTGACCGACGGGTCGCTCCTAGTCGATGAGGCCTTCGTCGATCTCGATCCGGCGTTATCCGTCGCCGCCCAAGCCGGCGCGTCGGGTCACGAGCGGCTGATCGTCCTGCGATCTTTCGGCAAGTTCTACGGCCTGGCCGGCGCGCGGCTGGGCTTCCTGGTCGCCGAGCCCGCCCTGGCGACCCGCGCCCGTCAGGCGCTGGGCGACTGGCCCGTCTCAGGGCCGGCGATCGCCGCGGGTTTGGCGGCCTATACCGATCCAAACTGGGCGCGCCAGACCCGCCAACGCCTGATCGAAAGCATGGTCCACCTGGACAACCTGCTGCGCCGGGCCGGATTCGAGATCGCCGGCGGAACCCCGCTGTTCCGCCTGACACGCGCGCCCGACGCGCCGCGCCGCTTCGAGGTCCTGGCCCAGGCCGGAATTCTCACCCGCCCCTTCCCCTGGGACGAGACGCTGATCCGCTTTGGCCTGCCCGGGCCCGACCAGGATTGGCTCCGCCTCGCCGACGCCCTGGAGAGCCTCCGATGAGCGACGACATCAATACCAAGCACGCCGAAGCCATGAAGGCCCTCAAGGCCGAACGCGACGCGATGATGGAGACCAAGACCCTCGAAAAGGGCCTGCTGCTGGTTCACACCGGCGACGGCAAGGGCAAGTCCTCGGCCGGCTTCGGCATGGTCGCCCGCCACCTGGGCTGGGGCCTGAAGGTCGGCGTCGTTCAGTACATCAAGGGCAAGTGGAAGACCGGCGAGCGCCTGTTCTTCAAGAAGTTCCCCGACCAGGTCCGCTACGAGGTGATGGGCGAGGGCTTCACCTGGGACACCCAGGACCGCGAGCGTGACGTCGCCGCCGCCCAGGCCGCCTGGCTGGTGTCGCAGGAGATGATCGCCGACCCCAAGCTGGACTTCGTGTTGCTGGACGAGATCAACATCGCCCTGCGCTACGACTATCTCGACATCGATGAGGTGGTTGCGGTGCTGAAGGCTCGCCCGAACGACAAGCACGTCTGTCTGACCGGCCGCAACGCCAAGCCGCAACTTCTGGAGATCGCCGACCTGGTCACCGAGATGACCCTGGTCAAGCATCCTTTCGAACAGGGCTTCAAGGCCCAGCGCGGGGTCGAGTTTTGACCAACGTTACACGCCGCGCGGCGGTTGGGACCGGACTGGCCGCGAGCTTCGGCGGTATGGCGAACGCCCGCGCCCTGCCCCGCGTGATCTCGCTGAACCCCTGCCTGGACTCGGTGCTGGTCCACGTGGCCGACCGTTCGCAGGTCGTGGCGCTCAGCCACTACGCCCGCGATCCTCAGCAATCCAGCATCGCCAAGATCGCCCTCACCTATCCGATGACCTACGAGAGCGCCGAGGAGGTGATCGCCCTGCGGCCCGACGTGGTGCTGACGGCGTCCCATTCCTCGCCGGCCACCCGCGCGGCGCTCAAGAAGCTCGGCATCCGCACCGAGCTGTTCAAGGTGCCCAACAGCTGGGCCGAGAACCAGGAACAGATCCGCCGCATCGCCCAGGCCGCGGGGCATGCTGAGCGCGGAGAGGCGCTGATCGCCCGGGTCGAGGCGGCGATGGCGAAGGGCGCGCCGCGTCCGGGGACCCGCCCGATCACCGCCCTGGTCTTCCAGCCCAACGGCTTCGCGGCCGGCCACGGCACCCTGGTCGATGAGATGATGCGCCGGGCCGGCTTCGTGAACGTCGCGGAGCGTTACGGCCTGAAGAAGTGGGGCAACGTCTCGCTGGAGCGCCTGCTGGACGATCCGCCCGAGGTGCTGCTGGCCGGCCAGGCCGCGCCCAACGCCCCGACCTGGGCCGAGCGGATTCTGAACCATCCGGCCCTGGCCCGCGTCTCGCCGCGCATGACCCGGGCGGTGTTTCCCGAGCGGCTGCTCTATTGCGGCGGCCCCGGCCTGATGGACACCGCCGCCGCCCTGGCCGCCGCCCGCCGACAGGTCTTGGGAGCCGCCGCATGACCAAGCGTCTTCCGCTGTTGGGCGGCCTGTGCCTGATCGTGCTGCTGCTGGGCGGCCTGTCGCTGATGGCCGGTCGCGTCTGGGCGCCCTGGAGCGCCTGGACTGACCAGACCGACCCGCGCTGGGCGATCATCTTCGAACTCAGGTTGCCGAGGACGGTCCTGGCGATCGCGGTCGGCGCGGCCCTGGGCCTGTCGGGCGCGGTGATGCAGGGCTACACCCGCAACCCGCTGGCCGATCCGGGGGTAATGGGCGTCTCGTCCATGGCCGCCCTGGGCGCGGTGATGACCATGTATCTGAGCCTGAGCCTGGCCACGCCCTGGCTGCTGTTCGTGGCCGCGATGATCGGCGCCTGCCTCGGCGTGGCCGTCATGCTGGTCCTGGCCAGCGGGACCAGTGGCACCATCACCTTCATCCTGGCCGGGGTGATCCTCAACACCGTGGCCAGCGCCGGGGTCGCTCTAGCGCTGAGCCTGGCTCCCAGTCCCTGGGCGGCGCAGGAGATCATCAACTGGTTGCTCGGCTCATTGGCCGACCGCAGCGCCGATGACGTGTGGCGGGCCCTGCCCTTCATCCTCGTGGGCAGCGGCCTGATGCTCATGCTGGGCCGATCGCTGAACGCCCTGACCCTGGGCGAGACCGGGGCCAAGGCGCTGGGGATCGACCTCAACGTGACCCGGGTGCTTCTGGCGGTCGGCGTCGGCCTGGCGTCGGGGGCCAGCGTGGCGGTGACCGGCATGATCGGCTTCGTCGGCCTGATCGTGCCGCATCTGATGCGACCCTTGGTCGGCCACCAGCCGGGCGCCCTGCTGGCTCCCAGCGCTCTGGCCGGGGCGGTGGTGGTCCTGGCGGCCGACATCCTGGTGCGGCTGACGCCCTCGGCCGCCGAGGTTCGCCTTGGCGTGGCCATGGCCGCCGTGGGCGGACCGTCCTTCCTGGCCATGCTGATCTCGATGCGCCGGAAACTCGCATGAAAGAGGCGGGCATGAACGATCTCGTCGCCGAGAACCTGACCGTCGCCCTGGGCGGGCAGACCGTGCTGGCCGGAGTCGGCGCGCGGTTCCGTCCCGGCGAGGTCACCGCCATCGTCGGTCCCAACGGCGCGGGCAAGTCGACCCTGCTGGCTTGTCTGGCCGGGCTGCGTCGCCCCGACACCGGCCGAGTGGCGCTGGGGATCGAGCCGATCCTGACCCTGGCCCATCGCGAGCGCGCTCGCCGCATCGGCTTTCTGCCCCAGACGCCCGAGGTGGCCTGGGCGGTGGACGTCGAAACCCTGGTGGGCCTGGGCCGCACCCCGCACAGCGGCGCCCGGGGTCTCAGCGACGCCGACCACGCCGCCGTCCAGGCGGCCCTTGTCCGCACGGGCATGACCGGCCTGGCCCATCGCGACGTCACCACCCTGTCGGGCGGCGAGCGGGCCCGCGCCCTGCTGGCCCGGGTGCTGGCCGGCGAGCCCTCGTGGCTGCTGGCCGATGAGCCGCTGGCGGGACTGGATCCCGGCCACCAGCTGGACACCGTCGATCTGATGCGCGCCTTCGCGATCGAGCAAGGCCAGGGCGTGGTCATGACCCTGCACGACCTGGGCGTGGCCCTGCGCCTGGCCGACCGTGTGCTGGTGCTGAAGAACGGCGCGCTGATCGCCGACGCCGCGCCCCTGCAAGCCCTGACACCGGCGGTGCTGGAACGGGCCTATGGTGTGAAAGCCGTCATCGTGTCCGGCGCGTGGGGGCCTCTGATTGAACTGATCGGGCGCACCACGGATGGCTGAGACCGCGCCCTGGCCATGGGTGGTGGCCCTGGCCCTGGGTCTGGAAGCGGCGCTGGGCTATCCGCCGGCGCTCAGACATCCGGTGGCCTGGCCCGCGGCGCTGATCGAGGCCCTGGAGCGGCGCTGGAACCAGCCGACGGTGTCCGGCCCGCGACGGCGGATGCTGGGCGTCGTCCTCGTCATGCTGCTGGTCTGCGCCGCCGTTCTGCTCGGCGCGGTCGCGCAGGGCGTCGCGGGCTCCAGCCTGCTCGCCCTGACTCTTGTCGCCTTGGTCGCGACGATCGGCCTGGCCCAGCGCAGCCTGCACGACCATGTCACGGCCGTTCTTCTGCCGCTGCGGGCCGGCGACCTGCCCGCCGCCCGGGCGGCGGTGAGCCTGATCGTCGGCCGTGACACCGACCAGCTCGACGCTGAAGGCGTCGCCGCCGCCGCTCTGGAAAGCCTGGCCGAGAGCTTCAACGACGGCGTCGTCGCCCCGGCCTTCTGGCTGCTGGTCGGCGGTCTGCCGGGCCTGTTCGCCTACAAGAGCGTCAACACCGCCGACAGCCTGATCGGTCACAGGGAACCCCGCTGGCGGATGTTCGGCTGGGCGGCGGCGCGGACCGACGACGTGATGAACCTGATCCCCGCGAGACTAGCTGGAGGCCTGATCGCCCTGGCTGGCGGTCGCGGCTGGCGGATCATGCTCCGCGACGCCCGCCTGCACGCCTCGCCCAACGCCGGCTGGCCCGAGGCCGCCATGGCCGGGGCTCTGGGCGTGAGGCTGGGCGGCGAGACCCGCTATGACGGCGTGCTCACCGACCGCCCCGCCTTCGGCGACGGGCCGCGCCCCGCGCCCGCCGACCTTGCCCAGGGCCTGCGCCTCTACCGCCGCGCCTGCCTGCTGCTCTGGCTGATCCCCGTGGCGATCGGCCTGATCGTCGTTCTCGCGCAACGCGCCTAGCTCAGCTATCCCGGACCCCGCCATGACCGACCTTTCCTTTCTTCAGGCCGCCATCCACCCCGTCGACGCCGCGCTCGAACCGGCTCTGAGGGCTCAGTTGGACGGCAAGGCCAAACCGCCGGGCTCGCTGGGACGCCTCGAGGACCTGGCCGTGCGGATCGGCCTGATCCAGGACCGGCTGGACCCGCGCATCGCCCGCACCGATCTCTATGTGTTCGCCGGCGACCACGGCCTGACCAACGAGGGCGTCTCGGCCTACCCGGCCAGCGTGACCGCCGCCATGGTCGGACTGTTCCTGTCGGGCCGCTCCAGCGTCGGCGCTCTGGCCCGAGCCACGGGCGTCCATGTCCATGTGGTCGACGCCGGCGTCGGAGCCGACCTACCCCACCATCCCGACCTGATCTCCGCAAAGATCCGGCGCGGAAGCCGCAACGCCGCCCGCGAGCCCGCCCTGACCGCGCAGGAGGTGCAGGCCGCCATCGCGAAGGGCGCCGAGATCGCGCGGGCCGCGGCGGCTGACGGCGCCGACGTCATCGCCCTGGGCGAGATGGGCATCGGCAACACCTCGTCCGCCGCCTTGATCATGCACCGCCTGACCCCCGCGCCGCTCGACGACTGCATCGGCCAGGGCACGGGTCATGGCGTCGAGGGCATGGCCCGCAAGCGCGCCGGGATCGCCCGCGCCGCGCAACGGTCGGACGCCGTGGAGCCGCTGGACGTGCTGGCCGAATTCGGCGGCTGCGAGATCGCCATGATGGTCGGGGCCGTGCTGGGCGCGGCCTCGATGCGGCGGGTGGTGCTGGTCGACGGTTTCATCAGCACGGCCGCGGCCCTGGCCGCCGTGCGGCTGGTTCCCGCCGCCCTCGACTACTGCGTGTTCGCCCACGGCTCGGCCGAGCGCGGCCACCCCGCCATGCTCCAGGCCCTGGGCGCGCGCCCGCTGCTGGACCTGGAGCTGCGCCTGGGCGAAGGCACCGGCGCGGCCCTGGCCGCTCCGCTGCTGGTCGCGGCCGCCAACCTGCTGACCGACGTCGCCGCCCTGGCCGACGTCCTGGCCGGACCCGACTGATGCCGCGCCAGCTGAAACTGTTCTTCTGCGCCCTGCAGTTCCTGACCCGCCTGCCGGCTCCATCGTTCACCGACTTCCAGCCGGACTGGATCACCCGCGCCGCCCGCTACTATCCGCTGGTCGGGATCCTGGTCGGCGCGATCAGCGCGGGCGTGCTGCTGGCGACGGGCCAGCTGTGGAGCAGCCTGCTGCCCGCTCTGCTGGCCGTGGCGGCGGGCGTGCTGGTGACCGGCGGCTTCCACGAGGACGGCCTGGCCGACACCGCCGACGGTCTGGGCGGCGGTCAGACGCCCACGCGGCGGCTCGAGATCATGAAGGACAGCCGCGTCGGGACCTACGGCGTCCTGGCCCTGGGCCTGGTGCTGGCGATCAAGGTCGCGGCGCTGGCGACCCTGCCCCTGGCGACCGCCGCCCTGGCCCTGGTCGCCGCCCACGGCGCGGGCCGGGTCGCCGCCGTGACGGTCATGGTGCTGGGACGCCATGTCAGCGACCGCGACGACGCCAAGTACAAGCCGGCGCCCGACGGCGTGCGGCCGTTCGAGCTGCTGATCGCCGCTGTGCTAGGCCTTTGGCCGTTGGCGCTGCTGAGCGGGTCCGGCCTGGCGGGCGCGACGATCGGCGCTGTTCTGGCGGCGGCCTTGGCCCTAACGGCCCGGCGGCTGATCGGCGGCTACACCGGCGACGTGCTGGGCGGGATCGAGCAGGCCTGCGAACTGGGCGTGCTGCTGGGCGTCTCGGCGATGCTGGCCGCGCGATGACCCTGCTGATATGCCCGCTCAGCCAGGTCGAGACGGCGCGGACCTTGCACCGGCCCTCACACTTGCTGAGCCTGCTGTCGCCGACCTCTCCGCCGGACACGTGGCCTCGGGCGGACGACGGCGTCGGCTTACAGCTGGCGTTTCACGACATCGCCGAGCCGCGCGAAGGCCTCACGCCCCCCGACGCGGCCCTGGTCGCCCGGCTGCTGGACTTCGCGGCCGGCTGGGACGCGGCCCGACCCATGTTGGTCCATTGCTGGGCCGGGGTCAGCCGCTCGACGGCGGCGGCTTTCATCATTGCTTGCCAACGCGCGCCCGAGCGATCCGAACGCGACATCGCCCAGGCCCTACGCCACGCCGCCCCCTACGCCACGCCCAATCCGCTGATGGTCAGCCTGGCTGACGCGGCGCTGGGCCGGGCCGGACGGATGTCGGCCGCCGTCACCGAGATCGGCCGCGGCGCCGACGCGTTCGAGGGCACGCTCTTTGAACTGCCCTTAAGGTAAAGCTTCTAAAGTGAAGCTTCCGCCCGCGTCGATTTCGTCAAGCTTGACGCAAGCTTGGTTAGCCTACTTCGCGTAGCGCGCCGCCACGGGCTCGTAGCGATCCCACACCTGGCCGTCGCTGACCGAGCGCAGCAGCTTGACGTATTCGGCGTGCGACCAGGCCAGCGGCGTGGCCGAGTCCGTGCCCTCGCCGCGTTGATAGCCGTGCGGATTGGGACCGATGCCGTCCCAGACCTGTTCGGGGATCAGCAGGCCTTCATTGGCGAACAGCTCCATGCCCTTGACGTAGCGGTCCCGGATACGCTGCACCGCCGCCGCGTCCGGCTTGCCCTTCAGACTGGCCACGGCCAGCTCGTAGTGACCGCGCTCGCCGGTGAAGATAGGCCAGACCCGGCCGCGCTGGCCCGGGGTCATCTTGTTGTCGACGCCGTAGTTGGCGCCGGTCTGGGCGTCTTCGCCATAACCGTCGACGTCATAGCGCCGCCAGCCCGGAAACTCGCCTTCGACGCCCGGGAACTTGAAGTCGTAGCGCACGCGGTAGAGGTCCTCGCGGCTAGTGTCGTCCAGTTCCGGCAGGCTGCCGACGATGGCCGGGTCGTCGGCCCGGCGCACGCCGTAGCGGACCAGCTCCAGGAAGCCGCCGTCGACCACCTGGTCCTTGGGCGGGGCGATCTGGCCGTTGGCCGCGCCGATCGGGGCGTGGTCATTAGGATCCTCGCCCGGGTTCAGGCGCACATAGTAGGTCCCGTCGCCGAACGGCCCCTTGGTCGTGACCATCCGCGCCTCGACCTTGGCCGAATAGGCGTCGGCCGTGGCGCGGTAGCGGGCCGCGCCCGCCGCGTCGCCCGCCAGTTGCGCGATGTCGCCCGCCGTGACCAGGCCCGCGATCGTGGCGGCGGTGGTCGAGGGCGAGTGGCCGCCCTGCTCTTCCCAGCGCTCCTGCTGGGTGTAGGGCGGCTTGATGGTCTCGTTGTTCCAGCCGATCCCGACCTTGCCGCCGTCGACCAAGAAGTCGGCGGCCGGCTTGATCATCCTGGCGTAGTAGGCCCTAAGGTCGGTCTCGGACAGCCAGCCCAGCTTCCACAGCTTCCAGCCCAGCATGATCGGCATGGCCGTCTGGTCCAGTTGGACGCCGACCCATTCGGTGGTGCCATCGACCCAGGTCTTCTGCAGGAACCAGCCGCCGGCGCCGGTATTGCCCTTGGTGTCCGCCTTGACCTGCACCTGGGGCAGATAATGGAAGGCCGCCATCGGCGTTTCCTTGTCGCCCAGCGCCGCCAGGGCCATGGCGCACTGGTAGAAGTCGCGGGGCCAGACGGCCTTGTAGCCGGTCGAGGGCTTGGAGGCGTCGACGGTGTCGCCCCATGGATTGGACAGCGAGGCGATCAGCGCGCCGGCATAGGTGCGGTCCTCCTGCACCTTCAGCATCAGGGCGCTGGCCTGGGCCAGCTTGCCGCCGTCTTCCGAGGCGTCACGCAGGCGCGGCAGCTCGGTCAGCGAGGCCAGATAGTCTTCCCAGCCGACGCGGTCACCCTGGCCATTGTAGCGGGCCAGGACCTCGTCATAGCCGGTCTTGAGCGTGGCGGAGGCCGCCTGGTCGGCGGCCACCGCGTCGGCGCCGAAGCCGATGGTGAAGTCATAGGTCGTCTCGCCCACGGCCTGCCGCGGCAGCTCCGCCGTCAGGACGATCGCGCCCCGGGCCGAGGCGCCGCCGGTCAGCGTCGCGGACTTCACGGCGGACAGCGCATCGGCGCCCAAAGGCGTGGCGACGGCCTTCACGAACGGCTGGCCGCCCTTCAGGCTCAGGAACGCCTTGCCTTCGTGGGCGGTCAGGGCCGAGACGCTCGCCGCGCCCGCGTCGCCGCCGCCGGTGTTGGCCATGTGCGGCTCCAGCACCAGGAACGGCGTCACCGCGCCCTTCAGGACGCGGACCGTGACCCGCACGAACAGCGTGTTTCGGTCGGGGTCGGTGAAGATCCGCTTCTCGATCTCGAACCGGCCCTGCTTGTCGGTGGTGGTCACCTTGTAGGCGGGCGACAGCGGCCGGCCGGCGGCGTCGAGGTGCAGGTATTCGGTCTTGGCGGTGGTGTCGGCGCCCTCGACGGCCAGACCGCTCGACGTCTTCACCGCCATCCGGAGTTGCTTGATCTGGGCCTCGTGGATCAAGCCGTACATGGTCTCGGTCAGGGTCCCGTCGGCGATCGAGAACCAGACCTTTGACACGGCCCCGGTCGGCCCGCCGTCCTTGTAGGCGCCGTCGACATAGGCCTCATACGAGGCGCCGACGCCGGTCTTCGCGGCATAGGCCCAGGTGGTCGGCGTCTCGGCGTGTGCGACCGCACTCAGGGCGCTGGCGGCCACCGAACCCAGAGCGAGCATCTTCAGGCAACGCATCGAACTACCTCGTGAAATGGCGGCGTCGTTGATGACGCGGGTCAAGCTTTGGAGAGGATTTTGGGAGACGGCACACGGGCGGGCGACGCCTTGGGTTCGCCCACGTCGCGGACCAGGAACACGCAGGCGGCCGCTAGCATCATCGAGGCCGCGCCCAGCGCCAGCGCCCAGATCGCCTCCCCGCCGAAGAAGGTCTTCAGCAGCAGGCCCAGGACCGTGGCCGCCAGCAGTTGCGGAATGACGATGAAGACATTGAAGATGCCCATATAGACGCCCATCTTCGCGGCTGGCAGCGCGCCGGACAGGATCGAGTAAGGGGCCGACAGGATCGACGACCAGGCAAAGCCGACGCCGATCATCGGGATCCACAGCAGGTTCGGCTCGCGGATCAGCGGGAACGCCGCCAGGCCCAGGCCGCCCAGGCATAGGCACAGCGCATGGCTCGCCTTACGGCCGGCGGCGCGCGCTATCAGCGGGATCACCAGGGCCGCCAACGCCGCCACGCCGTTATAGATGGCGAACAGCACCCCCACCCAGTCCGCGCCGTCATTATAGGCTCGTGAGGCTGTGCCGACCGCGTGGTAGTGGAACGCGGTGACGGCTGGGGTCGTGTAGATCCACAGGGCAAACAGGCCGAACCACGAGAAGAATTGGACCACCGCCAGCTGCTTCATGGTGGCGGGCATGCGGAACAGGTCCTCGATCACTTCCGAGAAGCCGTTGGCCGTCCGCCCGCTGCGCGCCAGCGCGCCGGCGACCAGTTGCGCCACGCCGAACAGGCCGAGCATGGCGGCCAGGACGTAGACTTCCTTCTCCAGCCGCGCGGCGAAGATCGCGAGGGCCAGGGCGACGCCCGCCAGGACCCAGAGGAGGCCGCCGACCCCATAGGCCCGCGCCGTGCGGGTCGGCGCGTCGGCCGCCGGCGCCTTGCCCTTCAACGTCCGCTCGGACGCTTCGAAGGCCGCAAGCTGTTCGGGGCTGTACTCGCGGGTGGTGAACACCGTCCACAGCACCGCCAGCAGCAGGCCCGCCGCGCCGGCGTAGAAGGCGATGTGCACCGAGGGCGGCACGCCGCCGTCGGCCGCCACGTTGCTGACCGAGAACCAATTGGTCAGGATCCACGGCAGGGCCGAGGCCAGGACGGCGCCGGCGCCGATGAAGAAACTCTGCATGGCGTAGCCCGAGGCGCGCTGTTCGTCAGGCAGGTTGTCGCCGACGAAGGCCCGGAACGGCTCCATGGTGATATTGATCGAGGCGTCCATCACCCACAGGGCGGCCGCGGCGATCCACAGAACGGGGGCGTTGGGCATGGCCACCAGGGCCGCGCTGGTCAGGATCGCGCCCCAGAAGAAGTACGGCCGCCGACGGCCCAGTCGCCCCCAGGTCTTGTCGCTGAGATAGCCGATGATCGGCTGCACCAGCAGGCCGGTGGCCGGAGCGGCGATCCACAGGATGGCCAGATGGTTCACCTCGACGCCGAGGCTCTGGAAGATTCGCGAGGTGTTGGCGTTCTGCAGGCCGAACCCGATCTGGATCCCGAAGAACCCGAAGCACATGTTCCAGATCTGGAAGAAATTCAGCCGGGCCTTGGTCGCCATCGCTCCCCCTCAACTCCGTTGCCCGGAGCCTTGCGCAAATTTTTTCAGCGCTTTGTCTGGGACGCATTTGTACATGCAGCGATCCCCCTGGCAACGGAATTTCCAAAATTTACCGGCATTAACAGCATGGTGGTGCAGGCTCTTCGAGAAGCCGTCGCCCCTTCTCGGATGTGGGTCACGCGCTTTCAGACCCATGAAACGCCATAAACTTGCATAAATTTTCAAGACTTGTCGCCGGCTGGACCCTTTCCAGCGGAACCCCGCCCTAGACGACGCTTGAAACCCAGGGCCACGGCGCCTTAACAAAGGTCTGAAAAGATTTGCGGCAAAATTTGCAGCAGCTTTGCGAGACGGGGCGGAACAGTGACCAAGGGCGCGACGCGGCTTGAAGACCTGGCCAGGCTGGCCGGCGTATCGATTTCGACGGCGTCGAGGGCGCTGAACGACAGCCCCGCGGTCAACACCCGCACCAAGCAGCTGATCTGGAAGCTGGCGCGCGAGATGGACTATCCGTTCCGCCGCTACATGCCCGCCGGTCCGATCGGCGCCGAGGGTACGATCGCCATCGTGGTGCCTCGCCCGCAAGGCCGCGAGGGCCGGCTGTCGGATCCGTTCTTCCTCGAATTGCTGGCGGGAGTCGGCGAAGCGGCGCGCGAGCGCGGCTGCGACCTGATGATCAGCCACGTGGCCCCGACCAGCTTCGAGGATCTCTCGGCCGCCATGACCACCAGCCGCGCCGACGGCGTGATCTTCCTGGGCCAGAGCTGGCTGCACACCGCCTTCAACCGCCTGGCCGAGACCGAGGGCCGCTTCGTGGTCTGGGGCGCGCAACTGCCCGACCAGGCCTATTGCTCGGTGGGGTCGGACAATCCGCTGGGCGCCAAGCGCGCGACGCTGCACCTGGCGCGCCTGGGCCGCAAGCGCATCGTCTTCCTGGGCGACACCGAGGCGCCCGAGGCCATGCAGCGTCATCGCGGCTATCTGGACGCGGTCGAGCAGTTTGGCCTGGGCGTGGATCCCGAACTGATCGTGCCCGCTCACTTCGAGGTCGAATCGGCCGAGGCCAGCGTCGACTCCCTGATCCAGCGCGGGGTGAAGTTCGACGGCGTGGTCGCCGCCTCGGACCTGATCGCCCTGGGGGCCATCCGCGCCCTGCAGCACGCCGGCATGTCGATCCCTGGCGACGTCTCGGTGATCGGCTATGACGACGTGCCCTTCGCCCGCTATTCGCGGCCGGCGCTCAGCACCATCTCGCAGGACACCGCCAAGGCGGGCCGGCTGATGGTGTCCAAGCTGCTGGACGCCAGCGGCCAGGGCGCCAGCCGCTCGGAACGCGTGCCCACCGACCTGATCATCCGCGAGTCCTGCGGGGGGTAGCGGCGCGCTCCTTCCTCAGGGAACGAACACCTCGCTGGTGTCCATGCGCACGTGGCGGACAGCGCGACAGGCATCCTTGGCCGCCCGCTCGTGCTCCGGAACGAAGTTCAGCAGCAGGGAGCGTCGTCGCGCGCCCGAACGGTTGCGGGTCGCCCCGTGCAGCAGGTCGGCGTCGAACACCAGGATGTCCCCGGCCTCGCCCGCCAGGGTCAAGGACAGGATCTCGTTCGGCTCGCCGTCCGCGTCGCCCGGGTCGAGATGGCGCGGCACCACGCGGGTGGCGCCATTGTCCGGCCCGTAGGGATCAAGGAAGATCAAGGCGGCGACGGCCTGCTGGCCCGCGCCGTCGCGATGCAGCGGCTGATGGCCGCCGTTCGGCAGCGGCTCGCGGCCCTCGACCTGACACAGAAAGAAGGGGCCGCCCAGCATCCGCGCGCTCGCCGCCAGCAGGGACGGCAGGCGGCAAGCCCTTTGCACCGTGGGATCCAGATCGACCAGGGCGTGGCGCCAGTCGGCGCCCCGGGGCGGCGCGTTCGGGCCATAGGCCCCCACACCGGCGTCGAACGCGGCGCTCAGCGCATCGCGCCAGGCCTCGGGCACGCCCCCCCGCAACAGGAGATAGCCGTCGCGATCCAGGGCGGCGGCTTGCCGGGCTTCCAGCGGATCGACCTTGGTGGGGGCCGGGATAACGCTCATGGCGCTCCGTAGAGCTTGCCCGTGCGGTCCACAAGAGCCTCGGCCGCCGATCCAGCCGCGCGACCAATTCGTTCTCGAACGCGCCGACCGTCGGGCCTAGGCTCGTAACGCCACCAACCCCGCCATCGGCGGCAGCGCGCCCTCCCCGGCCAGGTTGACGCGCTCGACGATCCGCCAGCCGGGCGGCAGGTCCCAGGCCACGGCCTCGAAACCCAGGTTGAAGGCGCACAGCACCTGATCCGCGCCCTCGCCCCGCAGGAAGACCAGCAACGGCTCGGGCGCCTCGACCAGGGTCATGCCGCCCGTCCTCAGGCCCGGCAGCCGGCGCCGCAGGGCGACCACGCGTCTGGTCAGGTTCAGAGTGGAGTCGCCGTCGCGCTCCTGGCGATCGACGGCCAGGTCGATATGCGACGGATCGATCGGCAGCCAGGGCTCGACCTTGGAGAAGCCAGTGTGGGCGGCGACCGCGACCCAGGGCATCGGCGTGCGCGCGCCGTCGCGCCCGAGGGTCTCGGGCCAGTTGGCTATGGCCTCGGGATCCCGCAGTCGGTCGTAGGGCACCTCGGCCTGTGGCAGGCCCAGCTCCTCGCCCTGGTAGATGAAGACGTTGCCGCGCAAGCTGACCAGCAACAGCAGCGACATGTCGGCGAACGCCTTGCGGTCGCGCCCGCCAGCCCAGCGCGACACCGCCCGGGGCGCGTCGTGGTTCGAGAACGTCCAGGACGGCCACCCCTGCCCCTCCTCGCCCGGCCACATGGCGGCGCCTTGCCGGATCAGGTCGGGGGCCAGGGCGTCGGCGTAGAGGTAGAGGAAGCCGTAGGCGCTGTGCAGCCGGTCTGGGCCTTGGGTGTACAGCTTCATCTCGCTGTCGGCCCGCTCGCCCCCCACCTCGGCCACCATGAACCGACCGCCGTACGACTCGCCCAACTGGCGCAGCCGGGTCAGGAACGCCGGGATGTCGTCGTGCGACTGGTTGTGAAAGTGGTGCTGGAAGTCGAACGGCCGGCTGCGCTTGCCCTCGCCGTTCAGGATCGGCGGATTGTCGGTCAGGGCCTGGTCATGCATCGCGAAATTGATCGCGTCGAAGCGGAAGCCGTCGACCCCGCGCTCTAGCCAGAACCGCGAGGTGGCGACCAGGGCGTCCTGGACCTCCGGGCTATGGACGTTGAGGTCGGGCTGGGCCGACAGGAAGTTGTGCAGATAGTACTGGCGGCGGCGCGCGTCCCAGGTCCAGGACGGACCGCCAAACACCGACTGCCAGTTGCTGGGCGGCGAGCCGTCCGGCTTGGCGTCGGCCCAGACGTACCACTCGGCCTTGGGATTGGCGCGGTCCTGGCGGCTGGCCTTGAACCACGGGTGTTCGTCGGAGGTGTGCGAGAACACCTGGTCGATGATGACCTTCAAGCCCAGGGCGTGGGCCTTCTCGATCAGGCGGTCGAAGTCGGCCAGGGTCCCGAAGATCGGGTCGACATCCTCATAGTTTGAAACGTCGTAGCCGAAGTCCTTCATCGGCGAGGTGAAGAACGGCGACAGCCAGATGGCGTCAACGCCCAGCGAGGCCACGTGCTCCAGATGGGCGGTGACGCCCGGCAGGTCGCCGACGCCGTCGCCGTTCGAGTCGGCGAAGCTGCGCGGATAGATCTGGTAGATCACCGCGCCACGCCACCAGTCGCGGTCGTGGGTCAGTTGGGCGGACGGCTTGGAAAGGGTCTCGACCGTCACTGGCCAACCTCCGAAACGCAAATCACATAGTCGAGCGGGCCGATCTCGACCCGATAGCTGCCCGGCGCCGTGGCGGTCGCCGCGCACGATCCGTGGGCCGAACGCCAGGCCCGTGAGGTCGCGTCGACCTCGACCTGGACCGTGATCGGCGTCACGCCGCTGTTGAACGCCACCAAGGTCTCGCCGGCGTCGGTCAGCCGCGAGGCCGCGAACAGGCCCGGCTTGTCGTCGGCGGCCCGCACCACCTGACGACCGCGCCGCAAGGCCGGCTCGGCGGCCCGTAGCCGAGTCATGCCCGAGATCGTCTTGTAGAGCACGCCGTCGGTCCTGAAGTGATCGCCCGCGGCCGAACCACCGCCGACCCGTCGATCCGAGGCGTATTCGGCCGTCTTGCTGGCGAATATGTCCTGGCGGGAATCCTTGTCGCCGCCCGCGCCGACCAGACCCTGCTCGTCGCCGTAATAGAGGACCGGCGCGCCGCGGGTGAACATCAGGAAGGCGTGGGCCAGGACGACGCGCCGGGTGATCTCGTCGTCCGAGGCGCGCGGATGGGCGGCGCGCACGAACCAGCCGATGCGGCCCATGTCGTGATTGCCCAGAAAGGTCGGCAGTTGCAGCGCCGCCGCGGCGCCGCCTTCGTAAAGCGCGTCCTGCGAGAACATCTGAGCCAGAACGTCGGGTCCGGTCTTGCCGTTGACGACGTCGGTCACCCTGGCCTGGAAGGCGAAATCGAGCACGGCCGGATAGCCGTCCACCCGCGTGAACCGGGCCAGCATTCCAGGTTCGGTCTCATAGACCTCGCCAAAGATGTGAAAGTTCGGAATGCCCCGCGCCTTGGCACGGGCCAGCATGGCCGGCACGAAGGCTTGCCAGAATTCGGGGTTCACATGGCGGGCGGTGTCGATCCGATAGCCGTCGATGCCGAAGTCGTCGATCCACTGCCCATAGATGTCGATGAAGCCCTGCACCACCCGGGGATTCTCGGTGGCCAGATCGTCCAATCCGGCGAAGTCGCCATAGGTCGAGCTCTCGCCCGCGAACCGGCTGTCGCCGCGGTTATGGTACCAGATCGGGTCGTTCAGCCAGGCCGGCGCCTTGACCGCCGCCTCGTCCTTGGGGACGTAGGGCTCGTAGGCGAAGTCGGGCCGCGTCAGGCGCGCGAAGTTCTCGGCCGTCTGTCGATCCGCCGGGTCGCCGAGAAAGCCGTCATTGATCGCCGTCCCCGCGACGCCGCCCTTGCGGGCAAAGGGGTAGTCAGCCTTCGAGCGGTAGCCGCAGCCGCCGGGCGGGCAGTCGCGATACTGGATCACGTCGGCCGTGTGATTGGCGATGATGTCCAGATAGACCTTGAAGCCGCGCGCATGGGCGGCGTCCACGAAGGTCTTCAACTGTTCCCGCGTCCCGAAGTGCGGATCCACGTCGGTGAAGTCGGTGATCCAATAGCCGTGATAGCCGGCGGACTCCTGGCCGGGCGGCCCCTGCACCGGCTTGTTGCGGAAGATCGGCCCCAGCCAGATCGTCGTCGCCCCCAGGCCTTGGATATAGTCGAGCCTGGCGGTCAGGCCGGCTAGGTCGCCCCCATGGTAGAAACCCTTGTCGGCGGGATCGAAGCCGGTCTCGAGGCGATCGCCCGCCAGACCGCCGCGATCATTGGCTACGTCGCCGTTGGCGAAGCGGTCGGGCAAGACGAAATAGATCACCTCGTCCTGCGGCGCGCGATCCAGATAGGCCGCGTGAGGCACGGAACCCACGGGCGTCGCGGCCCCCGCGAAACCGGCGATCGTGATCGCGGCGGCGACGAACGCGGCGCTTGCCGATCGACTCATCCAAGCCCCCCGATTTCCCACGTTCCTCGCCCCATCCTTCTCGTCGAGACCGATCGACACAGCGTCGATCTCATTGTTTGCAATATTTTGCAGAAACGGCGCAAGGCTGTCAATCGATCTTGCGTCATTCAGAAACCCGCATATTTCCTGGAATATGGCGAGCCTAGGCCTTGGAATCTCGAGCTAGAAACCAGAGATGACATTTTGTCCATTTTTGCGGTTGCAATTAGATGCATTTGTTTGCAGTAATTTTCACAACGAAACTTGGATCATCGCGGCGGAACCGCGAGAGCCGATTGGGAGGGAGCCTCAGATGACGACCAATTCCACGCCGCGCCGAGCGCGGCTGATGAGCGGAGCCGCCACCGGCCTTGCTCTGCTTCTGACGACCACCGGCGTGGCCCACGCCCAGGACGCGGCCACGCCCAGCGTCGACACGGTCGAGGAAATCACCGTCACCGGCATCCGCGCCGGCATCGAGAACGCCATCGCGCTGAAAAAGTCCTCCAGCTCGATCGTCGAGGCCGTGTCGGCCGAGGACATCGGCAAGCTGCCAGACACCTCGATCGCCGAGTCCCTGGCCCGCCTGCCCGGCCTGACCGCTCAGCGCCTCGACGGCCGCGCCCAGTCGATCTCGATCCGAGGCCTGGGCCCCGACTACAACACCGTGCTGCTGAACGGCCGCGAGCAGGTCTCGACCGGCGACAACCGCGGCGTCGAGTTCGACCAGTATCCGTCGGAAATCCTCAGCGGCGTGCTGGTCTACAAGACTCCTGACGCCGCCCTGATCGGCCAGGGCCTGGCCGGCACCGCCGACCTGCAGACCATTCGCCCGCTGAAGTACGGCAAGCGCGTTCTGTCGGCCAACGCCCGCTATGAAATGAACAGCGAAGACAAGCTGAACCCGGACGGCAAGGACAGCGGCCACCGCCTCAGCGCCACCTTCGTCGACCAGTTCCTGAACGACACCCTCGGCGTCGCCGTCGCCGTCTCGGACATCTCGACCCCGACCCAGAGCCGCCGCTTCAACGCCTGGGGCTATCCGACCACCGCCTCGGGCGACCTGGTCATCGGCGGCGCCAAGCCGTACGTGCAGTCCAACAATCTCAAGCGCACCGGCGTGATCGGCGTGCTGGAATACAGCCCGACCGACAAGTTCCGCACCTCGCTGGACCTCTACTACTCGGAGTTCCGCGAGAAGCAGATCCTGCGTGGCATCGAGCTGCCGCTGTTCTGGAGCTCGGCTGTGCTCCAGCCCGGCTACATCGCCCAGGACGGTCTGATCACGCAGGGAACCTATACCGGCGTGAAGGGGGTCATGCGCAACGACCTCAACACCCGCAACACCAAGCTGAAGTCCGCCGGCTGGAACATCGCCTATGACACCGACAACGGCTGGACGCTGTCGGCCGACCTCAGCCATTCGGACGCCAAGCGCACCGACGTGATCCTGGAATCCTATTCGGGTACGGGCCCTGCCGGCGTCGGCGCCACCGACACCATGACCTTCAACACCACGCCGGGCGCGGGCACGACCTTCGGCTCGACGCTAGACTATACCAACACCACGCAGTTCGTGCTGACCGACCCGCAAGGTTGGGGCGCGGGCGCGGCCGGCGGAGCCCTGACCCAGGCGGGCTTCTACAACACCCCCTCGATCAAGGACGAGTTGAACGCCATTCGCCTGATGGCCGAACGCGAGCTGAGCTGGGGCCCGATCAACAAGGTCGAGTTCGGCTACAACGCCAGCCGCCGCGAAAAGTCCAAGGAAGTCCACGAGAGCTTCCTGACCTTCGGCGGCCGGATCGCCGACGGCGCGCCGCTCAGCCGCCCCATCCCGCAACAGGCCCTGCTGGGCACGGTCAGCCTGGAGCTGATCGGCATCCCGGCCATGCTGGCCTATGACCCGACCTACCTGCTCGACAACGGCGTCTACACGCTGGTCGCCGACCAGAACCCGGCCGTCCAGACCCGCAACTGGGCCGTGAAGGAAGACGTGCAGGTCGCCTACGCCAAGTTCGACATTGACAGCACGGTCGGTTCGATCCCGGTCACCGGCAATACCGGCCTGCAGGTTGTCCATACCGACCAGTCCTCGACCGGCGTGCGCGTCAATCCCGCCGACGTGGCCAACCCGACCAGCAACGACGGCGGCGACAAGTACACCTATGTGTTGCCCAGCCTGAACCTGACGTTCGACCTGAGCAACGAGACGTTCCTGCGCTTCGGCGCGGCCCGCACCCTGGCGCGGGCCCGGATGGACGAACTGCGCGCCAGCCAGTCGTTCAACATCAACAACGCCAACCTGACCTCGACCGACCCGAGCACCTCGTTCTTCAGCACCGAGGGTGGCAATCCCACACTGCGGCCTTACATCGCCGACGGCGTCGACATCGCGCTGGAGAAATACTTCGGCCGCTCGGCCTATATCTCGGCGGCCGGCTACTACAAGAAGCTGTCGAACTTCGTGAACTCCAGCGCCTCGCACATCGAGGACTTCTCGGCCTTCGTGCCGCTGCTCAGCCCCGCTCAGCAGGCGGCTCTAGGGACGACCCAGGGCCTGGCCAAGGGTCCGGAGAACGGCAAGGGCGGCTATATTCGCGGTATCGAACTGTCGGCCTCTGTCACCGGCGACATCTTCTTCGAACCCCTGCGCAACTTCGGCCTGATCATCAGCGGCTCGTACACCGACAGCTCGGTCAAGCTGGACGAGAACGCGGCCGCGATCGACATGCCGGGCCTGTCCAAGAAGGTGGTCAACACCACGTTCTATTATGAGAACAACGGCTTCAACGCCCGGATCAGCAACCGCTATCGCAGCAAGTTCCTGGGCGAAGTGGCCGGTCTCAGCGCCGCGCGGATCTACAGGACCGTCGCCACCGAGTCCGTGCTCGACGCCCAGATCGGCTACGAGTTCCGCCAGGGATCGCTGGAAGGCCTGTCGATCCTGCTGCAGGCCAACAACATCACCGACGAGCCGTTCAAGACCTACGAGAACGGCGATCCGCGGCGGACCGTCGACTACCAGAAGTACGGCTCCACCTACATGGTCGGTGTTTCGTACCGGTTCTAGACCCAAAGACTCCCCTGCAACGCCCCGCCGGCGCCGTCCGGCGGGGATTTCTTTGGGACGGGCGCTTTGGGCTCTTTCAGAGAGAAGAACCCGAATCCGTCAGCAGTGCGCGGCCCCCCAGCTTGTCACCGGCCACCGGGCCATGCTCCCTTCGGCCATGGTCGAAACCCTGTCGCACAGCCACGCCCGCCGCATCGCCCTGGCCGCCCAGGGGTTCGGCGAGAGGCGTCCCGAGAAACCGACCCGCCGTCACCTGACCGCCGCCATCGAGCGTCTGGCCCTGCTGCAGATCGACAGCGTCAATGTCGTCTCGCGCTCGCACTACCTGCCGCTGTTCTCGCGGCTGGGCGCCTATCCACGCCCCCTGCTGGAAGACCTGGCCTGGGGCAGAAAGTCTGCGCTGTTCGAATACTGGGGTCACGAGGCCTCGCTGATGCCGCTGGACCTGCAGCCCTTGCTGCGCTGGCGGATGGAGGACGCGCGCCAGGGCGTCGGGGTCTGGAGCCATGTCGCCAGGTTTCTGGCCGAGCACCGACCGTTCATCGACAAGGCGCTGGCGGCGATCCACGAGCGGGGCCCGCTGTCGGCCGGCGAACTGGAGCTGGGCGAACGCGGTCAGGGCGGCTGGTGGGGCTGGAGCGAAGCCAAACGCGCCACCGAGTGCCTGTTCTGGGCTGGTGAACTGACCACCGCCACCCGGCGCGGGACGTTCGAGCGGGTCTACGGACTGCCTGAGAAGGTCTTGCCAAAGGCGATCTGGTCGGCGCCGACACCGTCGCGCGAAGAGGCCCATCGCATACTTCTACGCCGCGCGGCCCGGGCCATGGGCGTGGCCACCGAGCGCGACCTGCGGGACTATTTCCGCATGGGCGTCGCCGACGCGCGACAGGGCGTCGCCCAACTGGTGGAGGCCGGCGATCTGACACCGGTCGAGGTGGAAGGCTGGGACCAGCCGGCCTATCTGGCGCCCGACGTCCGCCGGCCGCGCAAGATCACCGCCAACGCCCTGCTCTCGCCGTTCGACAACCTGATCTGGTTCCGGGAACGGGCCGAGCGCCTGTTCGACGTCCGTATACGGCTGGAAATCTACACCCCTGCCCACAAGCGCACTCATGGCTACTATGTGCTGCCGTTCCTGCAGGGCGAGGCGATCACCGCCCGCGTCGATCTGAAGGCGGACCGCAAGGCGGGCCTGCTGCGCGTGCTCTCCGCCCACCGGGAGCCCGGAGCCAACCCGGCGACGCCCCCCGCCCTCGCCGCCGAACTACGGCTGATGGCCGCGTGGCTGGGCCTTGCCGACGTTGCGGTCGCGGCCAGCGGCGACCTCGCCCCGGCCCTGGCGGCGGAAACCGCCAACGATTGACTTTGGCTCGCCAAAGCCTATTTATCCCCACCTTCGGAGCAGGTCAGGCGAATCCGCGCCACCCGTTCGCCCAAATACGGGTGGCTCTGAATTTCAGCCAGAATGACATGACAGAATTTTCCGAACTCGGGCTTTCGCCCACGACCCTCCAAGCGGTCGCCGACACCGGCTATACCACCGCCACCCCGATCCAGGCCCAGGCGATCCCGGTCGCCCTGGCTGGACAGGACGTCCTGGGCATCGCCCAGACGGGCACCGGCAAGACCGCCGCCTTCACCCTGCCGCTGATCGACAAGCTGATGAACGGCCGAGCCAAGGCGCGCATGCCGCGCGCCCTGGTCATCGCCCCGACCCGCGAGTTGGCCGACCAGGTCGCGTCCAGCTTCGAGAAATACGCCAAGGGCACCAAGCTCTCGTGGGCGCTGCTGATCGGCGGCGTCTCGTTCGGCGACCAGGAAAAGAAGCTGGATCGCGGCGTCGACGTGCTGATCGCCACCCCGGGCCGCCTGCTGGACCATTTCGAGCGCGGCAAGCTGCTGATGACCGGCGTGCAGTTCCTGGTCGTCGATGAAGCCGACCGCATGCTGGACATGGGCTTCATTCCGGACATCGAGCGCATCTTCAAGATGACGCCGCCCAAGAAGCAGACCCTGTTCTTCTCGGCGACCATGCCGCCGGAAATCACCCGCCTGACCAAGCAGTTCCTCAAGGATCCCGTGCGGATCGAGGCGGCGCGTCCGGCGACCACCAACGAGAACATCACCCAGCTGCTGGTCAAGGTGCCCTCGTCCGATCCCAAGGCCAAGCGCCTGGCGCTGCGGGCCTTGATCGAGAAGGCGCAGATCGAAACCGGCATCGTGTTCTGCAATCGCAAGACCGAAGTCGACATCGTCGCCAAGTCGCTGAAGAGCCACGGCTTCGACGCCGCCGCCATCCACGGCGATCTGGACCAGAGCCAGCGCACGAAGACCCTGGCGGCCTTCCGCGACGGGTCGCTGAAGATCCTGGTGGCCTCGGATGTCGCCGCCCGCGGCCTGGACATCCCGGCGGTCAGCCACGTGTTCAACTATGACGTCCCGCACCATGCCGACGACTACGTCCACCGCATCGGCCGCACCGGCCGCGCCGGTCGCTCGGGCATCACCTACATGCTGGTGACGCCGGGTGACGACAAGGGCTTCGACAAGGTGGTCAAGCTGATCGGCTCGACCCCGACCGAGGAAAAGCTCGACCTCGACTATTCGGGCGCGGTCACCGTACGCCGCGAAGGCGACAGCAAGCGTGGCGGCGGGCGTGACCGCGACCGCTCGCGCAGCGGCGGTGGCGGCGAACGAGGCCGTGACCGCGATCGCAACCGCGCCCCGACCGAACCTTCGAGCGTCGCCGCGGCCAACCTGGAAGCCGCCATCGCCGGCGAACCGATCCCGTCAATTCCTGGAGCGGCCCCGGGCGAAGCGCCCGCCAAGCGCCCCGCCCGCGTCCGCAAGCCGCGCGGCGAGAAAGCCGCCGTCGCTGACGCGCCCGTGGCCGAAGTTGAAGCCGAATCCCCCGTCGCAACCGCGCCCGCCGCCGAAAAGGGCCGCCGCGACCGTGGCGGATCCTCACGCGACCGTGGCCGTCAGCCGCGTGTCGAAGAAACCGGTGACGAGCAACCGCAAGTCGAAGCCGAACATGCTCCCCGCCCCGAGCGCGCCGAAGGCGAGCGCCTGGGCCGTGAACGGGGTCGTGGCCGCGATCGTAACCGCCGCCCGGAGGGCAACGAGCAACCGCGCGTCGAAGCCGAACCGCCGCGGGTTGAAGCCGAACGCGCGCCGCGTCCCGAACGGACCGAGCGCACCGAAGGCGACCGTCCGGGCCGTGAACGGGGTCGTGAACGCGGTCGCGATCGTGATCGTCGCCCAGAGCGCGGCGAGCCGCGCCAGGAGCAACCGCGTCTCGAAGCCGAGCGCGCGCCCGCCCCGCGGGCCGAGCCTGAACGTTCCGTCCGCGGCGCGCCGCTGCCGGTGCGCGGCGTCCAGCCCATTCGCGGCCGCGAGGACGACGACGATCGCCGCGTCGTCGGCTTCGGCAACGAAACGCCGGCCTTCCTGATGCGGGCCCCGCCCCGCCTGGCTCCGGCCAGCGACACCGAAGACTAGGCTCCAGCCCATGCTGGACTTCAGAGGGACACGTGCTCATTCGAGCCGTGTCCCTTTTTCGTTCAAGCCGCTTCCAGCCCGGCGGAAACCGGCTCTCGTGAAGAAATGCGCTGGAGCAATGATCTATAGCGCCGCGTCGACGAAGGGCAGGAAGTCGTCCAACGGGACCTCGTAGCCGAAGCGGAACCCCCGCCGGATGCGATGACGCCAAGCCACCTTGTCAGGCGAAACTGGCGACGCGCAGACATAGCCGCGCCAATCCGCTCCCGCCCGCCGGCTGGCCGCCCACACCCATTGGCTGGTGAAGTTCTCGGGCTGGATTTCGACGATCCGGACCCCTGGTTCAGCGAACAGGGCGTTGGCCATGGCCGCGCCCGTCGGACCGACCACGACCTCGGCCTCCCGCATCATCTGGATCTGAGCCGCCGCGCTCAGGCGCTCGGGTTTGACGACCTCGAACCCCCGCGCCCGCAAAGCGACCTCCAAGGCCGCCTCGTTGATCATCACCCGCATCGAATGGCCTCTCCGCGAGAAGTACAGGCGTCGACCGCGGGTTCGCGGCGCAGGGGCCTTCGCCACGATCCGCGCCCGCGTCCGGGCCAGCAGGTCTCCGGGGCCGTGCAGATAATGGTCCATGCTGGTGACGTGGACCGCCGCGTCGATACTGACGATCTGGTCCTTCAGCTCCCGTACGGGCGCATCGACCACCATGGCGATCATGTCGCGCTGCCAGGTCTTCAGCGGAGGCGCGATCGGCGGGAAGCGACCCAACAGCCCCTGCTCGTCCAGCGCCACCAGCGACGGCAGACAGTCGAGTACGAAATGGCCGTAGTTGAAGTTGCCGCCCCAGGCCATGAACACCGCCGCCCGCTCCAGAGCCGGCGGCGCGTCGGGGATATCCAGGTGAGCAACGCCATTCTCGATCCGGGCGCCGGGCAGG
>Ga0073929_1001000_pt1 | contig 30300 bp, 31 predicted proteins | sample DewCreD2012metaG_3_FD_76966 | JGI IMG/M metagenome (GOLD analysis project Ga0073929, IMG submission 76966) | Hot spring sediment bacterial and archeal communities from British Columbia, Canada, to study Microbial Dark Matter (Phase II) - Dewar... ... | reverse complement strand
GACTTCGTGGCCGTCGTCTCCCACGAGCTGCGCACGCCGCTCACCTCGATCCAGGGGTACCTCAAGACCCTCCTCCAGCTCGGTGGGGAGCTCCCCGAGGACCAGCGGCGCTCGTTCCTCCAGGCCGCCGATCGCCAGGGGGACCGGCTCCGGCGGCTGATCGAGCAGCTCCTCCTCGTGGCCAGGCTGGAGTCGGGAGCGGAGCGGGCGACGGCGTCCTGGGTCTCCCTCCCCGAGCTCGTCGACCACGTCGTCGACGAGCTCCGCTCGAGGGCCCACGGCCACACGTTCGACGTGCGGCTGGCCCCCGGCGTGGACCGGGTTCGGACCGACGAGGGCAAGCTCCACCGGATCCTCTCGAACCTCGTGGAGAACGCGCTCAAGTACTCCCCGCCCGATACCCGGGTCACGATCCGCATCGAGGGCCACCCGGAGGGCGTGCTGATCGCCGTCGAGGACGAAGGCCCGGGGATCCCGCCCGAGCACCGGGAGCGGGTCTTCGAGCGGTTCTTCCAGGTAGACCAGTCCTCGACCCGCAGGGTGGGGGGCGTCGGGCTCGGCCTGTACATCTGCCGCAGCCTCTCGGAGGCGATCGGGGCGCGGCTGTGGATCGAGCGCACCGGGGCGTCGGGCACCGTGTTCGCCCTGCTGCTGCCGCCGGCGCCGCCCGGCGAGGAGGACCAGGCGCCGCTCCGCCCGCCCGTCGGTGCCGGCGCCTGAGGCGTCCTCAGTCGATGACCGCGAGGACCTGGCCGGTCTGCACGACCTGCCCGGCCTTGATCGGCAGCTCGGTCACGATCCCCCCGCGGGGCGAGGCGACGTGGTTCTCCATCTTCATCGCCTCGAGGATGCAGATCACGTCGCCGGCCTCGATCTCCTGGCCCTTCTCGACCAGGACCTTGAGGATGGTCCCCTGCATCTCCGCTCGGATCTCGCCGTGGACGTGCTCGGCGCGGTGCCCGGCGTGAGCGCCGGGCGGGCGCGGTGGGATGGCTCGTCGCTCGTCGAAGATCCGGACCGGGACCCGTCGCCCCTCGACCTCGATCACGATGTCGGCGGGGAGCGGCCCGCGGGCCGGCGGCTCGCTGGGCGCGAGGTCGAGCTGCGGGGGGAGGCCGGCGCCCCGGATGGCCCGCTCGAGCCAGGTGGTGGTGTGCGCCGCGCCCCGGAACTCCGGGGTCTCGACGATCCAGCGGTGGAGCGGGAGGGTGGTGGGGATCCCCTCGACGACGAACTCCCCGAGCGCCCGGAGCATGCGCCGGCGAGCCCGTTCCCGGTCCTCGGCGGAGACCACGAGCTTCGCGAACAGCGAGTCGTAGTCGCCGGGGACGACCTTGCCCTCGCGGACGCCGGAGTCCACCCGGACGAAGGGGCCCGAGGGTTCCCGGTACCGCGTGACGCGCCCCGGCCCCGGCAGGAAGTTCCGCGCGGGGTCCTCGGCGTTGAGCCGGCACTGGATCGCGTGGCCGCGTGGGGCGAAGGCGTCGAGGGAGCCGATCCGCTCGCCGAGGGCGATCCGGATCTGGAGGGCCACGATGTCCAGCCCGGTCACCATCTCGGTCACGGTGTGCTCGACCTGGAGGCGGGTGTTCATCTCGAGGAAGTAGAAGGATCCGTCCTCGTCGACCACGCACTCGACGGTGCCGGCGTTCACGTAGCCGGTCTCGCGGGCCAGGGCGATCGCCGCCTCCGCCATCCGCGTCCTGAGGGCCTCGTCCACCACCGGCGAGGGCGTCTCCTCCACGAGCTTCTGGTGGCGGCGCTGGACCGTGCAGTCCCGCTCGCCCAGGAACAGGACCGTGCCGTGGGCGTCGGCCAGGACCTGGGCCTCGACGTGGCGGGCCCGCTCGACGTACCGCTCGAGGAACACCTCGGGGCGGCCGAAGTAGGCCTTCGCCTCGCGCGCCGCCCGCCGGAGCGCCTCCTCGAGGTGCGCGCCGTCCCGGACCACGTGCATCCCCTTCCCGCCCCCGCCGAAGGCCGCCTTCACCACCAGGGGGAAGCCGATCCGCTCCGCCTCGCGGCGCGCCTGGCGGACGTCCACCGGCTCACGGGTCCCGGGGACGATCGGGACCCCCGCCCGGTCCGCGATCGCGCGGGCCGCGACCTTGTCGCCCATGGCCTCGATCGCCTCCGCCGGCGGACCCACGAAGACCAGGCCGGCCTCGCGGACGGCTCGGGCGAAGCCCGCCTGTTCGGAGAGGAAGCCGTAGCCCGGGTGGACCATCGTGGCCCGGGAACGGCGGCAGGCCTCGAGGATCGCGCGGATCGAGAGGTAGGAGTCGGCGGCGAGGGGCGGGCCGATCCGGTAGGCGGCGTCGGCCATCTCCACGTGGAGCGCGTCGCGGTCCGCGTCGGAGTAGACGGCCACCGTCGGGATGTCCAGCTCCCGACAGGTGCGGATGATCCGACAGGCGATCTCTCCGCGGTTGGCGACGAGGAGGCGAGGCCTGGCCACGGGACGGGAGACATGATGCGGGCCGCCGGCGGGAGGGTCAAACTTGCTCTCGTGCTGTCCGAGGAGGCGCTCCGCCGCGCGCTCGCCGCGGCCGGCCTGGAGGCCCCGGTCCGCTACGAGGACGAGGTGGGCTCCACCAACGACGTAGCGCTCGAGCTCGCGGGCTCGGGAGCGCCCGAGTGGACCCTCGTGGCCGCCGGGCACCAGATCGCCGGGAGGGGCCGACTGGGGAGGTCCTGGCTGGACCGGCCGGGGGCCGCGCTGATGTTCTCCCTGGTCCTCCGGCCCAGGGGGCTCTCCCCGGCTCGGGTCGGGCTCCTCCCGCTCCTCGCCGGGGTGGCGGCGGCGGAGGCGTGCCTGGAGGCGGGGGCAGCCCCGGTGGCCTGCAAGTGGCCGAACGACCTCCTGGTGGGGGAGGCCAAGGCCGGGGGTATCCTCGCCGAGTCCCGCGTCGAGGGGGGAAGGCTCCTCTACGTCGTGCTGGGGGTCGGCATCAACCTCCGGGAGCCGCCGGCCGAGGTCCCCGGGGCGGCCGGGGTGGGGGACATCGAGGCCGAGGCGCTGCTGTCGGGGTTCCTCCGGGCGTTCCGCGCGCGCTACCAGCCCGCGCACCCGGCCTTCGTGGGTGGCGTCCTCGCCGCCTACCGACGGGTCTCGGCCACCCTGGGACGGCGGGTCCGGGCCACCACCACCCGCGGGGTGACCGTCGAGGGCCTGGCCGTCGACGTGCGGGAGGACGGGGGCCTCGTGCTCGAGACCGGGGAGGGGATGGCGGTGGTGGCCTTCGGCGAGGTCCAGCACCTGGATCCGGCTTGATCCACCTCGCCGCACCCTTGCCGCGCCCGACGGGCCGCGGTAGCGTCCCGGCCGTGGCCTTCCCGCGCAGGCTCCTGGTCGAGGGCGAGGAGCTGGTGCTCGACCTCCGCCCTCACTGGATCGCGCTGGTCGGCCCGGGGTTCGTCACGCTCCTGGTCCTCGGCGCGTGGGCCTTCCTCCTGCCCCGGCTGCCCGCAGGGTCCCTCCACGACCTCCTGCTCTGGCTCGTGGTGGGGGCCGGGGTCCTGGTGCTCCTCGCCTACCCCGTTCGGACCGTGGTCCGGTGGGCCACCTCGCACTTCGTGGTGACGACCGACCGGGTGATCCATCGGGAGGGGTTGATCGCCAAGGCCTCGATGGAGATCCCCCTCGAGGCCATCAACGACGTCCGCTTCCGCCAGGGCGTCTTCGAGCGGATCATCGGAGCCGGGGACCTCGTGATCGAATCGGCCGGGGAGCACGGACGGCAGGTGTTCTCCGACGTCCGGGACCCCGAGGGCGTGCAGAGGACGATCTACCACCAGGGCGAGCTGAACCAGCAGCGGATGATGCGGGGCGCGGCGCGGGCGGCTCCCTCGGTGACCACCGAGCTGCAGCGCCTGGCCGATCTCCGGGACCGGGGCGTGCTGACGCAGGAGGAGTTCGAGGAGCAGAAGGCCCGGATCCTCCGCCGGGAGGGGTAGGCCCGGGGGCGGGCCCCGGGCCGCCGCCTCACGTCTGCTCCGGCTCCGTCACCGGGAAGACCCCGATCATCCCCCCGTCGGCGTGGGCGACGACGTGGCAGTGGAACAGCCACAGCCCGGGCTGGCTGAAGGTCACGAGGATCGTGTCCGCCGCTCCCGACGGCAGGGGGACGACGTTCGCGGGCCACGGACGTCCGCCGAGCACCCCCAGGCTGGTGTGGGTGGCGGAGTGGATGTGGAGGGTGTGCTCGAGGTTGCCGATGTTGATCACGTGGAGCAGGATCGGCTCCCCCACCTTCGCCTCGAAGAACGGCACGGTCCTCCCGAGCTGGGCCTGGACCGCCTCGAACCCCCCCTCGTGGTAGACCTTCTCAAGGGTGGCCTCGCCGCCGGGGAGCCCGAGCCCGTTCATGATGAAGGGCGGCACGTCGCCCTCGGTCTCGTGGCCGATCTCCGCCATGAACAGCACCTCGTGGCGGATCGGAGGATCGTCGGGGTTCTCCACGATGATCGCCCCGTACAGCCCCTGGAGGATGTGCTGGCTGATCATGAGCCCGCCGTCCGAGGAGTGGCAGTGGTAGTAGTAGATCCCCGCCGTGGTGGGGCGGAACTCGTAGGTGTACTCGCCGCCGGGAGCGATCATGCCGCCGGCGCCCCGGTCGGCCACGACGTTGGCCTGGCTCCCGTCCATCTCGAAGTCGTAGTTCGTGAGGTGGGTGTGGAAGCTGTGGACGAGGTCCAGTTCGTTCCGAACATGGACCCGGAGCACCTCCCCCACCTTCACCCGGAGCGTGGGCCCCGGGACGGTGCCGTCGAAGGTCCAGGCGTGCCACACGTTCCCGTTCCCGTAGTCGATGTCCGCCGCCTGGATCGTGAGGTCGTAGGTCCGCACGCGTTCCGCCCGGGCCGCCGGCTCCCGCAGCAGCGCGGCCGAGGTGACCGCGAGGCCGCCGGCCAGCATCAGCACCACGACCGCTACCATGAGCCGGGCCCCGGGGGAGCTCGGACGGATCCTCGGGGTGTCGTTCATCGCGCCTCCTCCTCGCGGGTACGGGCGCAGTGAAGCGCGCGTCGGGCGCGTCGACCCGGGACCCCCGGCCCCCGACCTCCGGGCCACAAGACCCCCAGGCCCCGCGCGCCGGTAGACTCCGGGCCGTGCTGCGGGGGCTCGACCACGTCTACTTCTGGACCCGGGACCTGGAGGGCGCGGTCGCCTTCTACCGCGACGTCCTCGGCCTCCGGCTCCTCCGCCGCGACGGGGACGCCTGGGCGGAGTTCGACGCCGGCCCCGTGCGCCTGGCGCTCCACGGACGTATCGATAGGGGCCCGACGCCCGCCGGGGGCACCGCGGTGTTCGCCGTGGATGATCTGGAGGCCGCTCGCTGGACCCTCGAGCAGCGCGGGGTGCGGTTCCACGAGCACGTCGGCGAGGTCCCGGGCTTCGCCCGCTTCGCAACGTTCGAGGACCCCGACGGGAACGTGCTCTCGTTGATCGAGTACGCCCGGCGCTGAGGGCCCGCGGGCGGGCCCGCCTCGGGCGGGCGGGCTGGCCCCACGCGCTCCTGGGGCCGGAGCTCGTCGCGGCCATGGTCCGCTGACCGCGGGCGGGCCCTGGATGCGAGCCGGGTCTCAAGGCGTGGAGCGATCGTGCCGACGGATGGTTGCAACGGCTCCCCCGCCGGGGCAGGCTGGGGAGGTCGCGCCGGCCGACCCGGACCGCGGGTTGCCCGGCGCCGGGGATCCTGGTAGGGATCTGGACCCGTGCGAGCGAACCGGGGACGCTGGGAGCACCGCGCACGCCGCCTCGTCGGCGTCGTCCTCGCCCTGGTGCTGCTCGGCGCGGCCGTGCCCGGGGCCCGGGCGGTGACGAGGGAACAGGTGGAGGCGGCCCGCGAGCGGGTCCGTCGGCTCCAGGCCGAGATCGAGCAGCTCGCGAGGCGGAAGGAGGCGGTCCAGCGGGAGGCCGACCGCGTGGCGTCCCGCCTCTACGCGGCCCGGGAGGCGCTCGAGGAGACCGCCGCCGAGCTGGCCCGGGTCCGCGAGCGCCTCGACGCCGTCCGCGAACGCTACGAGCGGCTCCGAGGACGGCTCGAGGAGCGGGCCCGGGAGGCCTTCATCCTGGGTCCGGGGACGAGCCTCGCGTTCCTCCTCGGCGCCTCCTCCCTCGCCGACCTCTCCGACCGGATGGAGTTCGTGGGGGCGGTCGCGCAGAGCGACGCCGACCTCGCGGTGGCCGTGGACAACCTCGGGAACGAGCTGGCCGCCGACGAGCGGGAGCTCGAGCGCCTCCGGTCCAGGCAGGCGGCGCAGGTGGCGGCGCTCCGGGAGCGGGAGGCCGACCTGGAGGCGAGGCTCGCCGAGCTCGGGAGGCTCCAGGACCGGATCGAGGCCCGGACGGCCGAGGCCGAACGTGCCGCGGAGAGCCTCGCCCGGCGCTGGCGCGAGCAGGTCGCGGCCGAGCTCGCCGCGACCGCCGGGGGCGGGGGTCGGGTCGTGCTCCCCGGTGGCGTGTTCCAGGCCTGCCCGGTGGGCGACCCCCACGCCGTGAGCGATAGCTTCGGCGCTCCCCGGGTCGGCCACCTCCACGCCGGCGTGGACATCTTCGCCCCCTACGGCACGCCGATCTACGCGCCGTTCGCCGGCACCGCGCGTGCCTCCTCCAACGGCCTCGGCGGGTACGCCGTCTACGTCTACGGCGCCCAGGGCTACGTGTACAACGCGCACCTCGCGCAGCCCGGGATCTCGGGGCCCGTGCAGCCCGGCGACGTGATCGGCTACGTCGGGACCTCGGGGAACGCCCAGGGCACCTCTCCGCACAACCACTTCGAGTGGCACCCGAACCAGATCCCGGCCGACTGGCCCGCGAGCCCCTACGGCTACTCGGTCCTCGGCGGGGCGGTGAACCCCTACCCGCTCCTCGTCCAGGTCTGCTGAGCGGGGCGGGGGCCTGCGCTCGCCGGGCCCCGGTCGACCCGCCCCAGGTGCCGGCGCGGTAGGCTGCCGCGACGTCTGGGCTCGCGGAGGGGCGATGGGACCGGAGGATGTGCGCAGGGTCGGGGTCGTCGGCTGCGGCATCATGGGCTCGGGGATCGTCGAGGTCGTGGCCAGGACCGGCGCGGAGGTCGTGTTCGTCGAGGCGAGCGAGGAGCTCGTGGACCGCGGCCGGAGGGCCATCGAGCGCTCCACGGCCCGGGCGGTGGAGCGCGGGAAGCTGGGCGCCGAGGAACGCGAGGCGCTGCTGGGGAGGGTCCGGGGGACCACCGACCTCGGGGAGCTCGCCGACGTCGACCTGGTGATCGAGGCGGCCACCGAGGACCTCGCGGTCAAGCGAGAGGTGTTCGCGGCGCTGGGGCGGACCGTGCGGCCCGAGGTGATCCTCGCGTCCAACACGTCCTCGATCCCCATCGCGGAGCTCGCGGCGGCGAGCGGACGGCCGGACCGGGTCGTCGGGATGCACTTCTTCAACCCCGCGCCGGTGATGGAGCTGCTCGAGGTCACCCCGGCCCTCACGACCTCCGAGGAGACCCTCGCGTTCGCCCGGGGCTACGGGGAGCGGCTCGGCAAGACCGTGGTCGTGGCCCGCGACGAGGCCGGCTTCATCGTGAACCGGCTCCTCGTGCCCTACCTGAACGACGCGGTCCGCCTGCTGGAGTCCGGGTTCGCCTCCCGGGAGGACATCGACGTCGCCGCCAAGCTGGGCCTGGCCCACCCCATGGGTCCCCTCGAGCTGCTCGACCTCGTGGGCCTCGACACCCACCTCCGCATCTGCGAGGTGCTCCACGCGGAGTTCGGCGAGCCTCGCTACGCGCCGCCCCCGCTCCTGCGGCGGATGGTGACCGCCGGGCGCCTGGGCCGCAAGTCCGGCCGGGGGTTCTACGAGTACGCCTCGGGCTGACCCCTGGGCCGAGCCCGGCGCGCAGCCCCGAGCCCGGCCAGGTAGCCGGCGATCTTGGCGGCGTCCACGAAGGCGAGGAGCGCGGGGACCGCGACGAGGGCCGCGGCCCGTTCCCGCGGCGTCCGGAGCCGACGGAGCGCGCGGGCGAGCGGGGCGCGGGCGTAGGCGAGCCCGGCGCCGACGCTGAGGACCTTCGGCCACCGCGCCCGGGAGCCCAAGGCGTAGAGGAGGGCGCCGTACGCAGCGAACCGGATCGCGTGGCGCTCGGGGTGCATCCCGGCGACCGCGTCGCCCCACGCGTAGCGGGAGTACTGACGGAAGGTCGCCGGGAGGTCGGGGCGGAGGCGCCACCGAGCCACGGCCCCTCGGGCCAGGCGCAGGTCGAGCCCGAGCTCCCGCCAGCGGTGGTCGACGTACATGTCCTCGCCGACGTCGAGCCACTCCGGGTACCCCCCGGCCGCCTCGATCGCGGCGCGGCGGAACGCGACCGACCGGTGGGACGGCATGAAGCGGGCCTCGTCGAGCTCCGAGGGGTCGGGGAGGTTCAGCGAGGCCACGCAGGCCTGGAGGAACCCGTCCACGATCGGCTCGGTCACGCCCATCGCGACGTCGGCGCCGGCCTCGATGGGGCGGAGGAGCTCCTCGAGCCAGTGGGGGTCGAGGACGCAGTCGGCGTCGGAGCAGGCGATCACGTCGTAGGTGGCCCGGGCGATCGCCAGGTTCCGGCCCCGGGAGATGTTGGCGCCCGGCTCCTCGAGCACGACGATCCCGTCCTCGGCCCGGAGGATCTCGAGCGTCCCGTCGGTCGAGCCCCCGTCCACGATCACGACCTCGTCCGGGGGCCGGGTCTGGCCCCGGACGGAGTCGAGGAACGGGCCGACGTGCTCCGCCGCGTCCTTCACCGTGGAGACCAGGCTCACCTTCACCCGCGGCCCTCCCCGCCGAGCGCCGCCCGGTAGGCCCGGAGGGTCCCCCGGGCGGTCTCGTCCCATGAGAACCGCACGGCCCGGGCCCGCCCCCGCATCGCCAGGCGTTCGGCGAGGTCCCGGTCGGCGAGGACCTCGGCGATCGCCCGGGCCAGCTCCCGCACCGAGCGGGGATCCACGAGCACGGCCGCGTCGCCCGCGACCTCGGGGATCGAGGAGGTGGCCGACGCGATGGTTGGGACGCCGCGGGCCATGGCCTCGAGCACCGGGAGCCCGAACCCCTCGTACAGCGAGGGGTAGACGAACAGGTCCGCCCCGCGGTAGAGGGCGTCGAGATCGGCCGGGGGGAGGGCGCCGGTCAGGACGACCTGGCCGGGCCCGCGGAGGGTGAGCTCCCGGTGGAGCCGCTGGTGGTGCCACCCGAGCGGCCCCGCGAGGACCAGCGCGTGCGGGACCCCCTCGGCCGCCGCCCGCCGGTAGGCGCGGACCAGGCGGACGAGGTTCTTCCGCGGCTCGAGGGTCCCCACGAACAGCACGTAGGGCCGGGGCACCTTGAGCCGCTCGAGGACCCGCTCCGGCTCCCCGGCCCCCCGCTCGACGGAGGCCGCGAGGGGCACGATGTGGATCCGCTCGGCCCGGGCCCGGGTCCGCTCCAGGAGATCCTCGGCGGTGTGGCGCGAGGGGACGATGATCGCCTGGGCCCGCCGGACCGCCGCCCGCAACCCCGTTCGGTAGAGGGCCCGCCAGGCCCGCGGGAAGAGGCCCGGGAACCGGAGGAAGGCGAGGTCGTGGACGGTCACCACCAGCCCCTGCCCGCGTCCGGTCGGGGCGATCGCGGCCGGGTTCGTGGCGTGCACGAGGTCGAGGGCCCTGAGGGGCTCGGGCAGCGGAGGGCGGCCCAGCAGGTTCCAGCCCGGGTACAGGACCCGGATCCCCGCGGGCACCTCCTCGACGCGGAGCCCTCGCAGCCCCCGGAGCTCCCGGAGCCGGGGCTCCGCGACGGCCCCGGGGAAGCGGGCGTGGAACGCGACCAGCTCGAGGGAGGGGTCGGCCTCGGCGAGCGCCGGCAGGAGCTCCCGGAGGTAGGTGCCGATGCCTCCCGGTGCCCGGGAGAAGAGCTGGTCGACGTGGACGCCTACCCGCATCCCGGCCGCCCGGTCAGCGCCATCCCTCCCCGTAGCCCGGGCTCACCGCGACGCCTCCACGCACGAGACCCCCTGGGGGCCCACGGTCGCCGCGTGCGGGGTACCGGGGTCGAGGTCGAGGCGGTCGCCCGCCCCGAGCTCCACGTCCCCCTCCGTGGTGTGGAAGACGATCGAGCCCTCCAGGCAGAACAGGACCTTGTGGCGGCCGTGCGAGTGCCAGCCGTAGACGTCGCCAGGCGCGTTCGACCAGGATCTCGGCTCCGAGCATCCCTCCGCCCGGAGGGCGGCCAGGGCCTCCTCGGGACCGGCGACCGCTCCAGGGGTCTTCCTCGCGCCCACGAGGTGAGTTTCCCACGGCGCGCCCATGGGCTCCGGGCCGCCGCGCCGGCCCCGGCGCGCGCGTTCAGCGCGCGTCGGCCCGCCCGGCCGTGGTCGGGTACCCCCGGCGGGCGAACGCCATGCGGGTCGGCGCATCCCAGGCCCGGCGCATCAGCCGGCGGCCCTGCACCGCGCCGAGGGAGCAGGCCTCGAGGCGCCCTTCCAGGACCCAGGGATCGGGCTTGGGGACCTCCCCCCGGAGGTAGCGCTCGAGGGCGAGGAGGATGGCCCGTTCCTCCTCGGGCGTGAGCCCCCCGGGGATCTCGAACCGGCGACCCTCGGCCATCCCTACCCCTCCGGCTACAGCGGGATGTTCCCGTGCTTGCGCGGCGGGACCGGTTCCCGCTTCGTCGAGAGCATCCGGAGCGCACGGATCAGCCGGACGCGGGTCTCCCGGGGCACGATCACGTCGTCCACGTAGCCCCGCTCCGCCGCGAGGTAGGGATTGGCGAACTTCCGCTGGTACTCGGCGATCAGCTCGGCCCGCCGGCGCTCGGGGTCCTCGGCCCGCTCGATCTCCTTCCGGAACACGATGTTGACCGCGCCCTCTGGGCCCATCACCGCGATCTCCGCGGTGGGCCAGGCGAACGCGACGTCGGCCCGGAGGTGCTTGGAGTTCATGACCACGTAGGCCCCGCCGTAGGCCTTCCGCGTGATCACGGTCATCCGGGGCACCGTGGCCTCGGAGAACGCGTAGAGGAGCTTCGCGCCGTGGCGGATGATCCCCCCGTACTCCTGCGCGGTCCCCGGCAGGAACCCCGGCACGTCGACGAACGTGACGAGGGGGATGTTGAACGCGTCGCAGAACCGGACGAAGCGGGAGGCCTTCTCCGAGGCGTCGATGTCGAGGGTCCCGGCCAGGACCTTGGGCTGGTTGGCGACGACCCCCACGGTCCGGCCGTCGAGGCGCGCGAACCCCACCACGATGTTCATCGCCCAGTACGGGAAGACCTCGAGGAACTCCCCGTCGTCCACCACCCGGCGGATCACCTCGTGCATGTCGTAAGGCTCCTTGGGGGAGTCGGGGATCACGAGGTCGAGGCCCTCGTCGAGCCGCTCGGGGTCGTCGGTGGCGGCGTACGCGGGCGGATCCTCCAGGTTGTTCGAGGGGAGGAACGAGAGGAGGTAGCGGACGAGCTGGAGGCACCCCTCCTCGTCGTTCGCGACGAACGAGGCGACCCCGGAGCGGGAGGCGTGGGTCATGGCCCCGCCGAGCTCCTCGAACGTCACCTCCTCGCCGGTCACCGCCTTGATCACGTCGGGGCCGGTGATGAACATGTGCGAGGTCTCCCGGACCATGAACGTGAAGTCGGTGAGGGCGGGGGAGTAGACGGCGCCGCCCGCGCAGGGGCCCATGATCACGCTGATCTGGGGGATCACGCCGGAGGCCCGGACGTTCCGCTCGAAGATGTGCCCGTAGCCGGCGAGCGAGGCCGCTCCCTCCTGGATCCTGGCGCCGCCGGAGTCGTTGATCTGGATGAACGGCGCCCCGGTCGACATCGCGAGGTCCATCACCTTGCAGATCTTCTGGGCGTGGACCTCGCCGAGCGAGCCACCGAACACCGTGAAGTCCTGGGCGGCGACGAAGACGCGCCGGCCGTCGACCGTGCCGTAGCCGGTCACGACCCCGTCCCCGGGGGGCCGGCGCCGCTCCATCCCGAAGTCGTGGGCGCGGTGGACCACGAAGGGGTCGGTCTCCTGGAACGACCCGGGATCGAGGAGAAGACCGATCCGCTCCCGGGCGGTGAGCTTCCCCCGCTCGTGCTGCTTCTCGACGGCTTCCCGGCTCCCCGGCTGGAGGGCCTGGCGCCGTCGCCGCTCGAGCTCGGCGATCCGCTCCTGCACGGGGACCACGGGGACGCTGGGCAGCTGTTCGTCGGTGGTGGCCATGGGCCGAGTCTATCCGGCCGGCGCTCCGGGCTCCGACCCGGGTCGGGGCGCCGCGGTTCCCGGGGCGGGGGCGGCATGCGCCGCGCATAGGGTGGGCGATGGCGGTGGCGCTCTTCGCGGCGAGCGTGGCGGTGGGACCCCTGCTGGCCGGCGTGCTGTTCCCGCTCGCCTTCGTGTACCCCGATGCCGCGGGTTCGCTCGACGCCGGGCTCGCGGTCGTGGCGCGCATGCACGGGCTCCGGGCCCCCGCGGCCGGGGCGGCCGTGGCCCTCGGGTTCGGGCTGGCGGTGGTCAACCTCGCGTCGGGCGACTCTCTCCAGGCGGCCGGGGCGGCCGTGGCCCTCGGGTTCGGGCTGGGCTCGGCCATCGAACCGTCCTCCGGGGCACGACCTGGACCTGGATCCCCTTCCCCACCTCGCCACGCCGCCCCTCTCGCCCTCGGGGTTCGCCAGCCCGTGCTCCCGGGCCTCCGACCACCTCCCGCTCGCGGTCACCGTGTCCCTGGTCCAGCCGGGCCGAGCAGGGGGGCGGACGCCCGGCGCGGGGGCTGTGGGGTCGCGCCCGGGGCCGGTCCCATCCGCGCTGGCCCTGCGCCCGTACTTCCCTCGGGGTGAGACGGATGATGGGCGGACGGTTCCTCGGGCTCGCAGGCGTCGCCCTCCTGCTCCTCTCGGCCTGCGCGCGGGCCGGGCCGGCCGGCGGGGGCGGGGGCGGGGCGCCCCGGATCGCGATCGTGAGCCCCGTCGACGGCGCCGACGTGACCTCGCCGATCCCGCTCCGGCTCTCGGTGGAGGGGGCGGAGATCGGGGATCCCTCGACGGGCCTGATGCACTTCCACGTCTACGTCGGGGGGTCGAGCGACTACACGGTCCTCACCTCCACCACCGGTGAGGTCGCCGCGCCGCAGGGCCAGCAGACCATCCGGGTGGTGCTGGCCGAGCCCAACCACGACGAGACCGACGTCTCGGCCGAGGTCACGGTGAACGTCACGTCGGGCTCGACCGGCGGCGGCGGAGGCGGCTACACGAGGGGCGGCGGTGGCGGCGGGTACGGCGGCGGCTACGGGGGCGGCAGCTAGCGAGCGCGGGGCCCGGTGAGCGAGGCCCGCGCGGGGGAGCGGCTCCTCCGGAACCGTCCCGCCGCCCGCCGGCTCCACGCCGGCCTCTACCTGCTCGTGCTGGCCCTCCTCGCCTCGGGGATCGCGGTCCTCGGGGAGGGGATCCGGCCGCTCGAGGGGGTCTTCGGCGGGCACGTGGCCTCGGCCCGGGCCCACCGGTGGCTGGGGTACGCCCTGATCGCCGGCGGCGCGATCGTCGCGCTGGTCCGTCCACGGGCGGCCGGGCGCTTCCTCCTGGAGTCGGCCCGGTTCCGCCGGGGTGAGCTCCGCTGGTTCGCCTCCTACCCCGTCTTCGTCCTTCGTCCCTCGCGGCACGCGCCGGCTCGCCACGAGGGGCACTTCGACCCCGGGCAGCGGCTGTTCAACCTCGCCGTGGTCGCGGCCCTCCTCGCGCTGTCGGCCACGGGGGTCCTGATGTCGTTCCCGCGGGCCTTCGTGCCCGCGGTGTTCGCCTGGAGCCTCCGGATCCACCGCGTCGCGACCTGGGTGTTCGTCGCGGCCGTGGCCGGCCACCTGCTGGTGGCGTCGGGCGCACTCCGCGCCTACCGAGGGGTGTGGCGGGCGATGCACGGGGGCGGGCGCGTCCGGCGCGAGGTCGCCGAGCGCCTCTGGCCCGCGTGGGCGGAGCGCGCGGAGCGGGAGGACTGACCCGGCGGCCGCCGTGACCGGCCTCAGCCGGTCAGGATCTCGAGGAAGGGACGTCCGGGTCCCGCCCCGAACGCCTTCTGGACGACCCAGTCCTCTCGGTCGTAGGGCGGCCCCAGGTTCTCCCGACGCAGGTCGTGGACGACGCGCTCGCCGAGCTCGACCCGAGAGGGCAGCTCGCGGTCGGCGGGGTCGACGTCCCGCAGCCCCCAGCCCTCCACGAGCACCCCGCGGCCACGCCCCAGGCACCACGTGGCGCCCGCCACGAGATCCTGGGCGCGGAGCCCCTCGAACCATCCACAGACCTGCACGGACGCCTCGAGTATGCAACCCCTCCCGCGCCGCTGAGGGGAGCTCGCGGGCTTTGTCGGGGAGGTGATGAACGCCTACTATCCGAAACATGCGTCGGCCGGGCTTCCTGGACCTCCCCGCGCGGAGCGCGAAGCCACGTGCGGCGGGCGTCACCCACGTCCTCGACAAGGGGATCCCCCTCGGGGAGCTCGCCGGCTACCTGGATCTGGTCGCCGACCACGTGGACCTCTGGAAGCTCGGCTGGGGAACCGCCTACCTCGAACCCGACCCCGCGGCCAAGGTGGCGGCGCTCGCGGACCGCGGGATCCGCGCGTGCGTGGGCGGGACGCTCCTCGAGGTCGCCTGGGCCCAGGGGAAGCACCGGGAACTGCTCGCCTGGGCAGGGGAGGTCGGGTTCCCCTGCGTCGAGGTCTCGAACGGCGCGGTACCGATGGAGCCGTGGGAGAAGAGGGCCCTGATCGAGCGGGCTGCCGAGCGGTTCGTGGTCCTCGCGGAGGTCGGGTCGAAGGATCCCGCCGTGCCGGCCACGCCCGATCGCTGGGCGGCGGAGATGGCCGCCGACCTCGAGGCGGGAGCGGCCTGGGTGCTCGCGGAGGGCAGGGAGTCGGGCACCGTCGGGCTCTACGAGCCGGACGGTGCGGTACGGACGGCGGTCGTGGAGGCGGTGGTTTCCCGGGTGGGCCTGGCTCGGGTCATCTTCGAGGCGCCGCGGAAGGACCAGCAGGCGTGGTTCCTGCGCCGGTTCGGCCCCGACGTGAACCTCGGGAACGTCCCGCTCGCCGAGGTCCTCGGGCTGGAGGCGCTCCGGCTCGGCTTGCGGGCGGACACGATCGCGCTCTCCGCGACGACCGACCGGCGGCCCGCGGAGCGGCCGGGATCCGCGGGGTGAGGTCGGTGCCGTCCGCGACGAGGAACCTGGTCCCCGGGCGCGACCGGGCGGTCGCCGTGGCCTCCGTGGACGTCCCGCTCACCGAGGAGGCGTTGCGCGAGCGCTTCCTCGGACGGGATGCCTACCGGAGGACGTCCTTCATCGTCTGCCGCCGGGGCCCCGAGGCGGCGCTCCTGCGGGTGACGAAGGCCTCGGAGCACCCCTTGATGGCGCCGATCGTGGACGCGGTCCTCCTCTCCGGGCCGGGGGAAACCGCCGTGGTCCGGGATCCCGGTGTGGACACCGGGGTGCCGACCCAGCTCGCCCGGGTCGCGATCCGGGAGGCGCCCGGGGCACGGTGCGTGGTCGTGCACGGACGGTACGAGCACGTGTCGTTCATCCTCGACCCGGAGCCGGTCCCGGTGCGGGTGGTGGAGGTCGTCCCGCCCCGCCCGCCGAAGCTCCTCGATCAGGCCCGGCGCGTGCTCGAGGTGGCCGAGGACCTCCCGCCGGTCGACCTCCGGGCCGAGACGATCGACCTGCTGGGGCTGGCGAGGAGCCGGCCAGCTCCCCGGTACCTGTTCCCGTGCCGGGGGTCCGGTGCGGCGCCGGCGGGCGCCGAGGTGCGCTACCTCGACGAGCGCCCGCCGCGGGAGGATTGGGTCCTGGTGGGGTGCGCCCGGTCCCGGGAGCTCCACCGCTGGTTCTACGGGGACGAACCACCATCCGTGGAGATGTGTCCAAGGGAGCTGCTCGCCTCGGGATCGGTCCCAGCCTCCGACGTCCCGACCCTCGCGAAGTGCTGCCTCCTGGAGTCCGGGGTGGAGGAGGGGCGCGGCGCCGTGGTCGTCCCGTGGGGGGCCACGCTCGAGGAGGTCCACGAAGGACTCCGGGTCCTGGTCCGGGCGGTGGAGCCGACGTGGTCTCCCGCCTGACCGACTCCGAGCTGTACGGGCACCTCTGGGGCACGCCCGAGGCGCGGGCGATCTTCGAGGAGCGGGCGCGGCTCCAGTCGTGGCTCGACGTCCTGGCGGCGCTGGCCGCGGCCCAGGCCGAGATGGGGATCGTGCCCGCCGAGGCCGCGGTCGCGATCGAGCGCGGCGCCCGGGTCGAGCTCCTCGACCTCGGCTTCGTCGCCGAGGAAACGCGACGGACCGGGCATTCGACCCTCGGGCTGATCCGCGGACTGGAGCGCGTCCTCCCCGAGGAGGCCCGGGGCTGGGTGTACCACGGCGCCACGGTCCAGGACGTCACCGACACCTGGGCGGCGCTGGCCATGCGGCGCGTCTCCCGCATCGTGTGGCGGGACCTCCGGGCCGTCGAGGGCTCGCTCCTGGATCTCGCCGCCCGCCACCGCGACACGCCGATGGCGGGACGGACCCACGGCCAGCCCGGGGCCCTCATCACGTTCGGCTTCAAGGCCGCGGGATGGGCGGACGAGGTCCGCCGCCACCTGGACCGGCTCCGGGAGGGCGGCCCCCGGTGGTTCGTCGGGCAGCTCGGCGGGGCGGTGGGCACCCTCGGCTTCTTCGGGGAGCAGGGTCCCGAGTTGCGGCGGCGGTTCTGCGCCCGCCTGGGGCTCTCGGACCCCGGGATCTCCTGGACCTCGGCGCGGGACCGGCTGGCGGAGTTCGCGCTGGTGCTCGCGATGGTGGCCCAGACGCTGGCCCGGATCGGGAACGAGGTGTACCAGCTCCAGCGGGAGGAGATCGGCGAGCTCGTGGAGCCGGCTTCCCCGGAGCAGGTCGGCAGCATCACGATGCCTCACAAGCGGAACCCCGAGCGGGCCGAGCACCTCGTGACGCTGGCCCGCCTGGTCCGGGCGCAGGCGGCCGTGATCCTCGAGGGGATGGTGGCCGAGCACGAGCGGGACGGACGGGCGTGGAAGGCCGAGTGGCCGGCCTTCCCCGAGGTGTGCCTCCTCACGGCCACCGCGCTGGACCTGGCCCGGGACCTCGTCGAGGGGCTCGAGGTCCGGGTGGAGGCCATGGCGGCGGGCGTGGAGCGGCGGCGCGGGTACCTGGCTTCGGAGCAGGTGCTCGCGGCCCTCGCGCCGAAGCTCGGCAAGCACCGAGCCCAGGCGCTGCTCCAGGAGGTGCTGGCCCGAGGGCGGCGGGAAGGGCTCGCGATGGACGAGGCGCTCAGGTCCGCCCCGGAGCTCGCCGCCCACCTCGACGCGGGAGAGATCCGCCGCGCGCTCGAGCCGCGGCCCGGCTCCGCGCCGCAGCAGGTGGACGAGGCGCTCGCGCGGATCCGGGCCGCGCGGGAGCGGGATCCGGAGACGTGGCCGTGAACCCGCCACCTCGGTTCCCCCTGGCCGTCCTCCCCACCCCGCTCGTCCCGGCCGAACGGCTCTCGCGGGCGGCCGGGGGACCGGTGTGGATCAAGCGGGACGACCTCACCGGGTTCGCCCTGGGGGGCAACAAGGCGAGGAAGCTCGAGTACACGGTGGGGGAGGCCCTGCGCCAGGGGGCCGACGTGCTGGTCACGGGGGTCGGGCCTCGATCGAACCACGTCCGGGCCGCTGCCGCTGCTGCCGCCGCGGCCGGGCTCGGGTGCCACGCGGTCCTCTACGGGTCCCCCCCGGCTCGCGAGGGCGCGAACCTCGCCCTGGTCCGGGCCGTCGGTGCCCGGGTCCGGTTCACGCGCGACCCCGATCGGGCCTCGGTCGACCGTGAGCTCGAGCGCGTCGCACGGGAGCTCGAAGGGGACGGGGCTCGCCCCTACGTGCTGCCGAGGGGCGGTGCGACGCCGGTCGGAGCGTTCGGGTACGCCCTCGCCGCCCGCGAGCTCGCCGAGCAGCTCGAGGCGGCGGCCGTGGAGCCGGCGGCGGTCGTCGTGGCGGTGGGCTCCTGCGGCACCCTCGCCGGCCTCGCCGCCGGGGCCTCGTCCCTGGGGCTCCGCTGGCGGCTGGTCGGGGCGAGCGTGAGCCGGGAGGCCGTCGAGTGCCGGCGGCGGACGCTCGAGCTGGCGCGGGCCTGTGCGGCGCTGCTCGGGGGGCCGCCTCCCTCGGCCGACCTGATCGAGATCGTCGACGCGCGGGGTCCCGGGTACGGGGTGCCCTCGGAGGAGGGACGCAGGGCGGCGGGGCTCGCGGCCCGGACCGAGGGGCTGTTCCTCGACCCGACGTTCACGGCCAAGGCGATGGCCGTCGTCCTGGCCCTGCTCCGCGAGGGTCTCGGCGGCCCGGCGGTGTTCGTGCACACCGGAGGGGAGGTGGAGGCCGTGACCGCCTCGGAGGGGGAAGGCTCTCTGGCGGGGGTAGCGAGCGGTCGAGGAGGGTCCGATGGAGGTCGCTGAGCCGGGCGTGGGGCCCCCGCAGGGCCCGCCGGCCCAGGAGCTGATCGAGGCGGGGTTCGCCCTCGAGGTGGCGGACGCGCCCTACCTGCACCGGGGCCTGAACCTCGCCGACATCGCCCACGTCCTGGTCCTCCTTGAGCAGGGGATCGTCCCCGCCGAGGCCGCTCGGAGGCTGCTCGGCCTGCTCCTCGAGGTCCACCGGCGGATCCCCGTCGAGGCCTTCCCCTACGACCCCTCCGTGGGGGACGTCTACAACTGCCGGGAGCGGTTCTTCGTCGAACGGCTGGGCGAGGACGCCGGGTGGCTCCACGCCGGGCGTCCCCGGCGAGAGGCGGGGCGGGTGGCGCTCCGGATCTGCCTCCGGGAGCTCGCGGCGTCCCTGGTGGTCGATGCGGCGAGCTTCGCAGCGACCGTCGCGCTCCGGGCTGCGGAGCTCGCCGAGGTCGTGATGCCGGACCAGACCTACCTCCAGCAGGCCCAGCCCTCGACCTTCGGGCACTACGTCCTGACCTTCGCCTACCCTGCGCTCCGGGACGGCGAACGGCTGCTCCAGGAGGCCGGCCGGGTGGACCTGAGCCCCGGCGGGGCCGGCTGCGTGAACGGCAGTCGCTTGGGGCTCGACCGCGGCCGGACCGCCGAGCTCCTCGGCTTCGGTGGGGTGATCGAGCACACGAGGGACGCGATGTGGCAGACCGATGGGCTGGTGGCGCTCCTCGCGGGCGCCGCGAGCCTCGCGACGAACCTCTCGAAGCTCGCCGAGGACCTCGAGATCTGGGACAGCCAGGAGTTCGACTTCGTGCAGCTCGCGGCCCCCTACACGCGCGCCTCGGTGCTCATGCCGCAGAAACGGAACCCCTACGCGCTCGCGATCGTCCGGGGCGCGGCGGGGATCCTCATCGGCCGGCTGTCGGGGTTCCTCGCCGTGGTGAAGACCCCTTCGGCGCGGAGCGACAACCTGATCTTCGCCTACGGGGAGGTGCCACGGGCGCTCGAGCTCGCCGGCCGCGTGGCCCGACTGATGCGGGGGGTGGTGGCCACCCTGGAGGTGCACCCCGACCGGATGTGGGCGTCCCTCGAGGCGGGGTTCTCCCAGGCCACCGACCTCGCCGAGTTCGTGATGCAGACGTGCGGCGTCGACTACCGCACGGCCTACCTGGTGGTCGGTGACGCGGTGCGAGCGGCGGCCGGGTCCGGGCTCCGGGGGATGGACCTCACCGGGGAGATGCTCGAGGAGGCCGCCCGGGCCAGGATCGGCCGGCCGCTGGGCCTCGCCGACCGCGACCTCCGCGAGGTGCTGGACCCGCGGGCGATCGTCCGCACCCGCACATCGCCGGGGGGCGCCGCGCCGCCGGTGGTGCGGGCCATGGCGGGGGACGTCCGAACCCGCGCCGAGGACCTCCGGGGGGAGGCGGAACGTCGGCTCGCCGCCTCGCGGGAGGCGGAAGCCGCCCTCATCGGTCGGGCGGAGGGGGTGGTCCGTGGGTGACCGGGAGCTCAGCGGGCGCCCACTCGATCCGCGGTGGTCGCCGGAGCGTGTTCGAGACGTAGCAGTAGCGGGCGGCTCGGTCGAGGACCTTCGGCACCCGGGGATCCGAGGAGGCCACCTCGATCCGCAAGTGGTCGAACCGCGGACCGTCGTGGTCGCCCCGGACCCGCACGGCGAGGTCGGTGGGCTCGAAGCCTTCCTTGCGCACGCAGACCCATCGGACCGCCAGGGCGAAGCACGACGCCAGCGCGGCGAGGAACAGCTCGGTCGGCATGGGCCCGGTGTCCTCCCCACCGTACTCGGGGGGCTCGTCGGCCCTGAGCTCGAAGCTCCGGACCGGCACCCGGACCCGCATCCCGCCCTCCCAGTAGGCGGTAACCTCCATGGGCATGGCGGAGTCTAGCAACGCCCCCGTCCGGCTCCCCCGGGAGGTCAAGGCGGTGAACGTCGGCCTCCGCGCGTTCGCCGAGGCGGTGCGGGCCCAGGGCGGCGAGGCGATCGAGGTCGACTGGGCGATCCCCGCCGGGGGGGACCCCGAGCTGGTGCGGGCCCTCACCCGCCTCTACGCGGCGGAGGGCCGCTACGGGCCAGCCAACGCGGAGGTCCTCCGCCGCCTGGAAAGCTCGGCGCCGGTGCTCGTCCGGGTCGCGCGCGCCATCGACGTGGTGCCGCGGATGGGCGAGGAGACCGTGCTCCATCCCGGCCCTCCGCTCCCATGGGAGGCGTTCTGCGACCCGCTGCGACGGTCGGTGCGGGCGACCGTCGTGGCCGAGGGCTGGGCCTCGAGCCCGGAGGAGGCGCAGCGGTTGGTCGACGGGGGCGGGGTGACCCTGGAGCCCGCGAACCACCACGAGACGGTCGTGCCGATGGCCACGACCCTGGGGCCTTCGGCTCCGGTCCTCGTGGTCGAGGACCCCGCCTCTGGACGCCAGGCGTTCTCGGGGATCAACCAGGGACCGGGACGGACGGCCTGGTTCGGGGTGGAGGCTCCCGAGGCGGTGGAGCGGCTCGTGTTCCTGCGCGAGGCCGTGGGCCCGATCCTCGATCGGGCGCTCCGGGCCTCCCCGCCGGTGGACGTGTTCTCGTTCGCCGCCCAGGGGCTGCTCATGGGGGACGATGCCCACATGCGGACCCAGGCGGCGACCAACCTCCTCATCAGGCACCTCCTGCCCGCGCTCGTGGACGAACCCGATCCCCGCAGGGGCGAGGTGGCGAGGTTCCTCTCCGGGAACCACCTGTTCTTCCTGAACGTCGTGATGGCCGCCGCGAAGGCCGCGACCAGCTGGGCCGCGGAGGTGGAGGGCTCGTCGATCGTCACGGCGATGGCGAGGAACGGGACGACGTTCGGGATCCGGGTCGGGGCGGACGAGCGGTGGTTCGTGGCCCCGGCGCCCCCGGTCGAGGACGCCCTGTTCCATCCAGGGTACGGACCGGGGGACGCCGCGCCGGACATCGGCGACAGCGCGGTCCTCGAGCTGGTGGGGCTGGGGGGGGCGGCGGCGGCGGCGTCCCCCGCGGTGGCCGCCTTCGTGGGCGGGCGGATCGCCGATGCCGTGGAGCGTTCGACGGCGGTCGCCAGGATCTGCGTGGGTCGGTCGGGGCGGTTCTCCCTCCCCCTCCTCGACTTCCAAGGGGCGCCGATCGGGGTCGACGTCCGCCGGGTCGTGGAACTCGGGATCACGCCGGCCATCAACACCGGGATCCTGCACGCCACGGCCGGCACCGGCCAGGTGGGGGCCGGGGTCGCGCGCGCCCCGATGGACTGCTTCCGCGAGGCCCTCCTGGCGCTGCCCGCGTGAACGCGCGGGCCGCGATCCGGGCCGTCCGGGCGGGCGCGGGGGCCCTGGAAGCCCTCGCGGTGGCGGGCGAGGGGCGGGTCCTGGCGTGGTTCCCGGCGGCATGCTACGTGGAGGCGCCGAACGGGCTCCTCGCGCTGGCCGCGCCCGGGGTGTGGGAGGGACCCCTGCACCTGCTGTTGGACCGCCCCGTGCCTCGGAGCGCGGTCGGATCGGTGGTCGAGGCCCGGGGCGGCCTGCTCCGTGGACCGGGCTGGACCGTCCGGGTGGCAGGGGCGAGCGCCTGGTCGGGGGCCGTTCCCTCGCCCGTGGCCGTTCGCCGGGCGGCGGTGGCGATCCGCCACGCGCTCACGGGGATCGTGGCGCGGTCCCGCGTGGAGCCCAGCGTCGTCGCCCGGGCGGCGGAGCTCGTGGTCCGGGGAGACCTGGAGGAACTCGCGGCGCTCCTCGCCGGTCGGGGCCCGGGGCTCACCCCCGCGGGCGACGACGCGCTGGCGGGCGTCCTCCTCGTCACCCGGGCCGCGGCCGGGGAGTCCGTCGAGCCCCGCCTCGAGCGGATCGCCGCGGCCGCCCGGACCTCCCGGACCGCCGGGGCCTTCCTCCGCTGGGCGGCGCGCGGCCAGTCGCTCCGGCCCGCCCACGAGCTCCTGGCCGCCGCGACCCGCGGAGACGCCCGGGGGGCCGCGCGGTGGGCGCGGCTCCTGGCAGCCGTGGGGGAGTCCTCCGGGGCCGACCTCGCCCTGGGCATGGGATGGGCGGCCGCGGCGATCGCGTGAGCGGCCCTCGGCGAACGGGGGGTCCCCGGGACACCGTCGGGCGCCTCGGCGGGACCGGGAGGGGACGCTCGCCCCTCCGCCCGCCGGCTCAGGCTCCCCGGCGCGACCGCAGGGCGACCATCCGCGCGTACACGGCCTCGTGCTGGCGAGCCGTCTCGTCCCACCGGTACCTCGCGGCCAGGGCCGGCCCCCGTTCCGCCAGCCGGCCTCGCTCCCGGGGGTCCCGGACCAGGGAGGCCATCGCCTCCGCCAGGGCCTCGGGGTCGCCAGGCGGCGTCAGCAGGGCGTGCTCGCCGGGGACCAGGAACTCCCGGAAGACCGGGATATCCGTCGCGACCACGGGAAGGCCGGCGGCCAGTGCTTCGAGCAGCGCGAGGCCGAACCCCTCCTTCACCGACGGGAAGACGAACGCGTCCGCGGCCCAGTACCACCGCGGAACCTCGTCGTCGGGCACCGTCCCGAGGAGCACCAGGTCCCGGCCCATCGCCACGTCGAGCTCGCGGGCCCGCGCGAGGACCCGCTCGCGGTACGGACCGTGGTCCTGGAAGGAGTGGCCGCCGACGACCGCGACGACCGGCGCGGGCTCGACGCAGCGGCGGAGCCGCGCCAGGGCCTCCACCAGCTCCAGGCTGCCCTTCCGCGGTTCGATCCCCCCGACCGTGAGGAACAGGAACCGTCCGTCGGTGGCCCCGACGCGGCGCCGCAGGCGTGCCCCGTCGGCGTCGGGGGGGCGGCGGAAGCGCGCGGCGTCGACGCCGTTGGTCACGACCTCGGCCCGGACGCCGAAGTCCCGGCGGAGCGTCCTTCGCCACGTCCTGCTCACGACGAGCACCCCATCGGGCTCCACGATCGAGCGGCGCTGGCACTCGACGAGCGCCGGTGTCGCGAAGTCGTCCACGTGGTGGACGGTCCTGAGCAGGGGGATCCCGGTGCGCTCGCGGAGCCGGAGCCCCGCGGTCGCGGCGATGCAGTCCTGGGCGTGGAGGAGGTCGAAGCGGCCGGGCGCCAGCCGCTCGAGGCCCGCGGCCAGGGCCTCGACGGCGTCCAGCACGCGCTCCTCGAGGGTCGGCGCCGACGCCGGGGCGGGGAGGACCGTGTGCGGGGCGCGGAGCGGCCGGAAGAAGCCCCGGGCGGGGTCCCCGAGCGCGATCACGTGGACCGGGGTCCCTCGGCGGTGGAGCGCCTCGGCCAGGTGCATCGCGTGGACCACGCCCCCGCGGGGCTTCGTGGAGTAGGTGATGATCGCGACCCGGGGCCCCGTCACAGCGGTGCCTCCGCGAGCTCCGGCCGTCGGAGGGCCACCGCGGCGGCGAGGAGGGCGGCCCGAGCGCTGGTCGGAGCGAGGATGCAGCCGACCTCCTCGAGCGTCCGTCCTTGTTCGGCGAGGCCCTGGGGGTCGCGCTCGGTGCCGACCACGTGGGCGACGACCGCGACGCCCGCGTCGACCGCCTCCCGACAGGCGGGAGCGAGGACCCCCGCGGCGTCGGGGTGGGCCCCGTACCCGAGGACGAGATCGAGGAGGATCACGGCGACCGTGGGGTCCCGAGCTTCGAGCGCGATCCGCTCGGCCCTCGGTTCCGGGTCGATCATGGGGTGCGGACGGCCCCGGGTGTACTCCTCCTCGCCCATGTCCAGGCAGACGTGGGCCCCCGGAGGGACGGGGAACCCGAGGCGCGGATCCTTCGTGGTGTTGGTGTGGACCGCTCCGAGGTGCTCGCCCAGCAGGACCAGCGCCTCCGAACATAGGGTCCCCCCCGAGAAGAGCCCCCGGACCGCCCGGCGCTCCGGGGCGAGCGCGTGGGCGACGGCCCGCGCGCGCGCGGCGAGGCCGTCGTGGTCGGGCGGCGCCGGCGCGCCGAGCACCTCGAGCGTGCGGCGGACCCCCTCCTCCAGGGTCCGCGCCAGCGCGACCCCGCCGGGGGCATCGACCCCGGGGCCCAGCCCCACCAGCGTGGCGACGGCGGGGCGGAGCTCGAGGCCCCCGAGCAGGTCCTCGGCAACCCACGGATCCGGGGGCTTGGAGACCAGCAGCAGGACCTCCGTGCGCCCGTCCTCGGCGAGGGCCCGGATGCCCGCCCGGGTCATGAGGCCGCCCACCTCCGCCGAGAGGTCGCGGCCGCCGACCCCGATCACGGCCGAGACCCCCTGGCCCCACCGGTCGAGGAGCGCCATGCACTCCTGGGCCCCGGTCCCCGCGGCCGCCACGATCCCGACCGGACCCGGGGCAACGGCGTTCGCGAAGCCCAGGCCCACCCCCGCCATCCACGCCGTGCCGGCCCCGGGGCCCATCACGAGGAGCCCGAGATCCGCCGCCCGGCGCTTCAGCGAGATCTCGTCCTCGAGCGGAACGTTGTCGCTGAACAGGAGGACGTGGAGCCCGCGGCTCAGGGCCTTGTGGGCCTCGATCGGCGCGTACGGGCCGGGGACCGAGACCAGGGCCAGGTTCGCCTCAGGGAGGTGCTGCTCCACGGCCTCGTCCAGGGTGCGCGGCGCGCGGGCGGCAGCGCCCGCCTCCGGGCGCGCGCCCCGCTCCCCGGCGAGGCGCCGCTGCGCGGCTTCCAATGCCTCCTCGGCGGCGGCCGCGTCGTCGGCCACCACGGCGAGGACCAGGTCGTTGGCCCCGGCCTCGGCGAGCGTCCCGGGCTCCACGCCGCGCGCCAGGAGCTCCTCCCGGTTCGCCTCGGTGCCCATCACGGCGGACGCGAACCTGACGCCCGCCACCTCCTCCATGGCCCGGGTCACCGACATGAGGAGGACCGAGTCGACGTAGGTGTCCCGCTGCACCCGGACGCGGGAGACGGTCACGGCGCCTCCGCGAGGCGGACCGGGGCGGGGAGGACGACCCGGGTGCCGTGCGTGCCTGCGAGCGCGGCGAGGGCCCGCCGGGGCGAGGTGATGATGGCCCGGCGACCACCGGCCTCGACGAAGCGGATCGCGGCCAGGACCTTCGGCCCCATGCTCCCGGCCGGGAAGTGGCCGGCGTCCAGGTAGCGGCGGAGCTCCGCCGCGGTCACCTCGCCGAGCGGCCGCTCCCGCGCGGTCCCGAAGTCGATCGCCACGTGGTCGACGCCGGTGAGCAGGAGCAGCGTGTCGGCGCCGATCCCCGAGGCCAAGCGCTCGGCGGCCAGGTCCTTGTCGATCACGGCGTCCACGCCCTCGAGACGCCGGCCCCGACGGACGACCGGGATGCCCCCGCCGCCCGCCGCGATCACGGTGAAGCCGCGGCCCACGAGCTCGGCGATGGCGTCGGCCTCCACGATCGCCCTGGGGTCCGGCGAGGGGACGACCCGGCGGAAACCGCGGCCGGCGTCCTCCCGCACGAGCCACCCTCGGCGGCGGGCGAGGCGCCGGGCGGTCGCGGGGTCGAAGAACGGGCCGATGGGCTTGGAGGGTGCGGAGAACGCGGGGTCGTCGCGATCCACCTCCACGTGGGTAACCACCACCGCCACGGGTTCCCCGATGGCGTTCGCGATCGCCGCCCCGAGCACGTGTCCGATCTGTCCCTGCGTCATCGCGACCAGCACGTGGAGCGGGAGCGGGGGGACCAGGCGGGCCCCCTCCTCCTGCTGGATCGCGAGGTTGCCGACCTGCGGGCCGTTCCCGTGGGTCAGGACGGTGCGCCACCCGGCCCGCACGATCCGGGCGACGGCCGTGGCCATCCGGCGGGCGTTCTCCCGCTGCTCCTCGAGGGTCCCGGCCTGCCCCTCCGCGGTGAGCACGTTGCCGCCGAGGGCGACGACGACGGTGCCCCTCACGGCTGCCTGAGCGCGAGCCAGATCAGCCGCGCCGGCCGCGCCCCGGGGTTCCGCCACCGGTGCGGGCGGTCGGTCCGGAAGTGGAAGGCGTCGCCCCTGCGGAGCTCGTGGCGCTCGCCCTCCACCTCGAACTCCATCCGCCCATCGAGGACGAACACGAGCTCTTCGCCGGGGTGCTCCATCGGACGGGGACCGCTGTCCGCCCCGGGCTCGACCGTCGCCACCGCCCCGGCGAGGAAGAACCGGCCGTACGGCCCGCTGATCCCCTCGAGGCGCAGGCCCCGCTTCGAGGTGAACACCCCGGGCCGCTCGCCCGCCGGGATCATCACGGCGGGCGCGGTCCGGCCCTCCTCGACGAAGTAGGACACCGGCCGGTTGAGGGCCTGCGCCAGCTTCATCAGCGTGGCGATCGTCGGTACCATACCGTTCCGTTCGATCTTGTGGATCGCGGCGGCCGAGACGCCCGAACGCTCCGCGAGCTGCTGGAGGGAGAGGCCCTTCTGCCGGCGGAGCTGCCGGACCTTGGGGCCGATGGCTGCGATCACGTCTTCCATGCGCGAATCCTCGGTTGAGCCCGGACCCGGGGCCCGGGTAGAGTGGTGAACGACTCGTTGAATATAGTAGATGGACCTCGGAGCCGCCAAGGAGGCGGGAGGAGGAGCGAGGGGTGCCGCAGCGGGTCGTCGTGATCGGAGGTGGGGCCGCCGGCATCGGGGCCGCCGGCGCCGCCAAGCAGACCGACCCCGGCCTCGAGGTGCTGGTCTTCACGGAGTACGAGGACGCGGCCTACAGCCCGTGTGGGATCCCCTACGTGCACGGGCGCGAGATCGAGAGCTTCGAGGAGCTCTTCCTCCAGGGCAAGGAGCACTACGAGGCGATCGGCATCGACATCCGGTACGAGACCCTCGTGATCTCGATCGACCTGGACCGCCGGGAGGTCACGGTCCTGCCGCGGGGCGATCTCGCGTTCGACACCAAGCGTCACCGGGAGCTCCTGGAGCGCGTGTACGGCGAGGGGGAGCGGGTCGGCTTCGACCACCTCGTGATCGCCTCCGGCTTCGACTACGAAGCTCCGGCCATCCCCGGCGCGGACCTCGATGGGCTGTACTACGTGAAGAACATCCGGCGGGCGATGGAGTGGGACCGGGTGCTCGAGGAAGCGAGGACCGCGGTGGTCCAGGAAGCGACGCCGCTGGGCCTTGAGATGGTGACCGCCCTCGCCCACCGGGGGATCGAGACCCACCTGGTGGACCCGCGGCCCTGGGCCCTCGCGGACGTAGCGGATCCGGACATCATGCAGCCCGTCGAGGAGTCGTGGGTGGAGATGGGGGTGAAGCTCCACCTCAACACCCAGGTGGAGGCCTACCTCGGCGACGGACGGGTGCGGGCCGTCCGCACCACCGAGGGGGAGATCCCCGCCGACGTGGTCGTGGTCTGCACGCACAAGCGCCCGAACAACACGCTCGCCAGACGGGCCAGGATCCCCATCGGGTCGACCGGCGGGATCATCGTCGACGAGCGGATGGCCACGGACGTCCCGGGGGTCTGGGCGGCGGGGGACTGCGCCGAGATCCCCCACGAGCTGGCCCGGATCCCCCTGACGGGGCTCACGGGCAGCCACGCGTACGCGCAGGGGAAGGTGGCCGGTACCAACCTCGCCGGCGGCGACCGCACCTACCAGCCGGTCTACGTCCCCTGGGGGATGGTGGCGGGCACGTGGATGATCGGGGGTGCGTCCTTCGGGGAGACCACGGCGAAGGCCCTGGGGATCCCCCACGTCGTGGGGATCGCGGAGGGGATCTCCCGGGCCCGGTACTACCCGGGCGTGCGGAAGATCCGCGTGAAGCTGCTGTTCGACCCCGACGAGCACCACCTGCTCGGGGGCCAGATGGTCGGGGGCGAGGGGATCAAGGAGCGGGCCGACTTCCTCGGGATGTGCATCCGGCTCCGGGCCCGGGCCGAGGACCTGGCCACGATGGAGAACGTGTACTCGCCCCCGATCGGAGCCCTGAACGAGCCGATCGCCCTCGCTGCCCAGCAGGGCGTGGCGGCCCTCTCCGGGAGGGGCTGATATGCGGCCGGCCGTCTGGCTCCGCCGACGGGCCGAGGACGCGCTGCTCGAGGCGGCGCAGGAGGAGATGGCGCGGCGCACCGGGCGGCCGTACCGGCCGATCCACCGAGGTCCGGCCGGGTTCTTCTGGCGGCGGGTGTTCGTCCCGATCTACCGCTTGCTCCCTTGGCGCCTCAGGTGGTGGGTGATGCGGGTGCTGCCCGGCAGCCACCGGCGAAGGTGGCGGGGGCGCGGGCCGCCCCGGCCGGCGTTCGGCGATCGGTGACGGATCGGAGCTCGATGGGAAGGAGGGTCTGCCTTGGCCGAGATCGTGGGTGAGCGGGTGCGGCCCGGCGACGCGATCGTCGATTACGAGGAGAAGGTCTTCCCCGACATCCAGGCCGAGCCGGGGGAGAAGGCGTACATCTTCATCCACAGCGTCCCGTTCGAGAGCTCGGTGTCCCTCGTGAACCTGCTGACGGCCACCCGCCTCGTTCGCAAGGGGTTCGACGTGAGCATCGTGCTGTTCGGACCGGGATCGCTGATCGCGTCGGCGACGCGGGGCTTCCCCAAGGTCGGTGACGAAGCGTTCCCCGGGCACCTCAACCTGAACAAGCAGCTCCAGACCATCATGGATGAGGGCGGGAAGGTCTACGCCTGCCGGTTCTCGGCCGCCGCGCTGTACGGGATGCGGGAGACGGACTTCATGGAGGGGGTGAAGCCGATCCACCCCCGCGACGTCCTGGACGCGGCGCTCCAGGCCTACCGCGAGAAGGCCTTCGTGATGGTCACGTGGAACCTGTGAGCGGGGCGGGTCCGATGCCGGGAGCTCCGGGGGACGCCTCCGGGGCTCCCGGCCTCCCGGCGCTCGTCCGGCGGTGGGAGGAGGCCGAGCGCCGTCTCTACCCGGCGATGCTGGTCGACCCCGACGGGACCGTCGCCCGCATGCGCGCCGTGAGGGCGATCGCCGACCGTCTCCGGGCGATCCCGGACGCGGAGGCACTGGCTCGAGCGTGGGAGCGCGGCCCAGGGCTCGCGCGAGAGGCCCTCGCCCGGGAGCCCGGGTTCTTCGGGGAGGCGGAGCTGGAGCTCGTGGCCGGCGCGGCGTTCGCGCTCCGCCACCGGGAGCTCGCCGCGGAGGCCGCCCGCCGTGAGCGCCGGCGGCGGATCGAGGAGGCCGAGCGGGCTGGGTGCGCCTGGGTCGTCCTCGGCGAACGGGGGGTCGCCGGGGACCCCCCGGCGCCGTACCCGCAGCCCTACCGGCGCGTCGAGATGCGCCTCGTCGATGGTCTGGGGGTGCACGTCTTCGTCGAGCCCGACCCCGACTCCGAGGGCGCGCTCTACGGGGTCGAGGTCCTCCGCCTCGATCCGAGGTCCGGCGAAATCCTCGGGGAGGGGGAGCGCGTCGTGCTCCGGGATCCCGCGGAGTGGCGGCGGGCGATCGAGCGGGCTCGGCGGCAGCCGGGCTCCGACCGCGAACCGTCGGACCCACCGCGGTAGCCCTCCTCCGGGCCGGTCCCTTCGTTCGGCGGGGCCGTCGATCCCCGGCACCCGCCGGCCCCGGCCCGCGCTCCTCCAGGCCGGGCGTTCGTCCCCCGACCGAACCGCCGGGAGCGGGGTGGGTGTCGCCCCCCGTCGGGCCAGGTTGACAGCGGGCGGCGGCGGGGACAGGATTGGTTGAGAGTCGTTTCCTAAAGTAAAGGGGCCAGGGTGCGAGTCGGGAGGCGGCCATGGCGCAGGAGCGGGTAGCCGGGAGGGTCATCGACGGCCACAGCCACATCGGGTTCATGGAACCCTGGCGGTACTACAACCTGCCCGAGCCGGTGAACCCCACGGTCTACGAGTTCCCAACCGTCGAGGACTACGTGAAGGACCATCTCGACCGGTACGGCGTCGAGCGGGGCCTGGTCCTCACCAACTACGGGATCCCCAGGCAGGAGCAGCCGTTCAGCCTGAACCCGCTGGTCCTCGAGGCGTGCCAGGCGAGCGACCGGGTCCTGGGCG
>Ga0073929_1000957_pt1 | contig 32028 bp, 26 predicted proteins | sample DewCreD2012metaG_3_FD_76966 | JGI IMG/M metagenome (GOLD analysis project Ga0073929, IMG submission 76966) | Hot spring sediment bacterial and archeal communities from British Columbia, Canada, to study Microbial Dark Matter (Phase II) - Dewar... ... | reverse complement strand
CGGAGTCGCCGACGGCCCCTTCCGGGCGACTTTGATCCTGCCCGCCTGAGGGGAAACGTCGATCGGGATGAAACAGGCCCTCAATCGACGTCCCTTGAGAAGAACGGTTTCGCGGAGCGGACTGGTCTAGCCGAAACGCACACACAGAAATCACGGTCATCCGGGCTTGGCCCGGCCGCTCCGCGCCTCCCCATCCACTCGCCGCGCAAGCTCGAGGTCGAGAAGCCGTGCCTGCATCGCCTTGCCCGCTAATACTTGCCCCCACCTGGCGGCTTCGCCGCCTGTCCGCCCCCATCGGGGGCGGAGGACGCCCGCCGGGCCAGGGCCGGCTGGCCGTGCCGCGTGGCCATGATCTCGCCGATGATCGCCACGGCCACTTCGAACGGCGCCTTGCCGCCCAGGTCCAGGCCGATGGGCGCGCGCAGTTTCTGAAGCTCGTCCTCGCCGACCCCGGCCCCCCGCAGGCGGTCCAGCCGCTCGCCCAGCCGCCGACGCGCGCCCAGCAGGCCGACATAGGGCGCGGCCGAGGGCAGGGCGGCCAGCAGGGCCTGGTGATCCACCTCTTCGTCATGGCCGCAGATCGCCACCGCCGTCCAGGGGTCGAGACCTATCGCCGTCACGGCGGTGGCTACATCGTCGCGGCGATAGGCCACGCCGGTCAGGGGCGGCGGCGAGGTCGGGCCCTTGGGCCGCACCAGCGTCGTCCGGAATCCGGACTGCGCGCCAAGCCCGGCCACGGCCAGGGCGGTGGGGTCGCCGCCGAACACCACCAGCCGAGGCTGGGGATCGAACCGGCGGGAAAAGGCCTCGGGCCAGGCCTGGAGGTCATCCGACGCGGGTGCGCAGGACCGCCGTACGCCATCGCTGATCCAGGTCGCCGGAACCCGGGCGTCGGTCAGGGCCAGCAGCGCGCGCGCCGCCGGATCGTCCGGCGTGATTCGCTCGACCAGGATCTCGATCCGCGCGCCGCACAGCAGCCGGATGTCCGGCCAGGGACTGCCCTCGCCATAGACCAGGCGGCGGGGGCGTCCGTCAGCCATGCAGGCCCGGGCGTGGTCCTCGACGTCGGCCTCGATGCAGCCGCCCGACAGGAAGCCGGCTCGGCGATCCCCTCCTGATGGGTCTTGCCCGAACACCATCTGGGTGCCGACGGGACGAGGGCCGCCATCGCCCAGGGAAATGATGGTCGCCAGGCCCGCCGGACCCCGCGCCAGGGCGTCGGCCAGGGCCGGCCGCATGTCTTCCGCGAGGCCATGGATGGGCCAATCGGACGAGGCGGCGAAGGGGACGAGAGACGCGTCGATGTCGGCGGGATCGGGCAGGTTCATTGCTCAGCATGTTAACGCCTCGGAAAGTTTCCAGAAACGCCTTCTTCAAACCTTGGGGCGTACGGTTCGCCTCATAGGTGTTCAGTCCGCACGGATTTCCATGTCGCTTTCGGTTTCCAAGCTCGGTCTTGCCGCCGCCCAGTTCGGACTGGACGGCATGAGCGCGTCGCCGCGCGCCCGTTCTCCGGAAATCGAAGCCCGCGACATCCTCAACATCGCCGCCCGCGCCCGTCTGTCGGTGCTGGACGTGTCCGGCAACTACGGCCGCGCCGAGCAGGTGCTGGGCGATCTGATCCCGCGTCCTGTGCCGTTCCGCGTCACCCTGTCGGCCGCCCGCGCCGACCGTGGTCCCGATTTCGTCGAGGCCGAGGCCCGCGCCTCCCTGCGCCGCCTGGGCCTCGAGCGCGCCGACGCCATCATCGTCTCCTCGCCTTCGGAACTGTTCGGCGCGCACGGCGCGGCCGTCTGGGACCGCCTGGCCCGCCTGCGCGACGAGGGCCTGTTCGCCAAGATCGGCGTCGCCGCCCACGCCAGCGACGATCCCGTCGGCGTGGCCCGCCGCTTCAAGCCCGACATTCTTCAAGCCCCCGCATCCTTGCTCGACCAGCGCCTGCTGGCCGACGGCTCGCTGCAGCGCATCGCCGGCATGGGCGTCGAGGTGCAGCTGCGCTCGATCTTCCTCAACGGCCTGCTGTTCCTGCCGCCCGACCGCGTTCCGGCCCAGCTGAAGGGGGCCTCGGGCCGCCTGTCGAAGGTGCGCCGGATGATCGCCGAGGGGCGTTCCGATCCGCTTCAGGCCGCCCTGGGCTTCGCCCTGTCGCGCGTCGAGGCCAGCGCCGTCCTCGTGGGCGTCACCTCGGCCGCCGAGCTGTCGGCCGTGGTCGCCGCCGCCTCCAGCCCGCCGCCCGACCTCGACTGGGACGACATGGCCATCGACGATCCGGTGGCCCTGGACCCGCGACGTTGGGTCGCCTGACGACCAGGCGAATCGAAGCTCAGCGTTCAGAAGAAGCGCTGAGGCAATAAGAGGGAGCCTAACGCCATGATCCTCGCCGTCGTCCAGGCCCGCATGGGCTCCAAGCGTCTGCCCGGCAAGGCCGTCGCCACCCTCCAGGGTCAGCCGATGATCCTGCGCCAGCTGGAGCGCCTGCGCGCCGCCCGCCGCCTGAACAAGATCATCGTCGCCACCAGCGACGCCGCTGACGACGACGGCCTGGCCGGTCTGGTGGTGTCGCGCGGCTACGCCGTGCACCGCGGCTCGGGCAGCGACATCCTGGACCGCATCGCCCGCTGCGCCGAGGCCGCCGGTCCGGTCAGCCACATCGTCCGCATCAAGGGCGACGCCCCGTTCGTCGATCCCGCCGTGATCGACGAGGCCGTCCGCCTGGCCCAGGTCACGGGCGCGGCCTACACGTCCAACCGCGTGGAGCGCACCTATCCGGCGGGTCTGGAGGTCGAGGTGGTCACCGTCGAGGCGCTGCGCATGGCCGCCGCCGAGGTCCGCGATCCCCTGGCCATGATCTCGCCGACCGCCGCCATCCGCGAGCGGCCCGACCGCTTTCGCCAGGCGCATCTGAAGGCCCATCGCGACTGGTCGCGCTATGACTGGCGCGTGAAGACCCCTGCCGACCTGGCCTTCGCGCGCTCGATCTACGACGCGCTCTATCCAGCCGATCCGGCCTTCTCGATGCACGATGTGCTGGACCTGGTGGAAAGTCACCAGGATCTGGGGCGGTTCGCGGCCTAGGCCGTGCGTCCTTCGAGGCTCGGCTTCGCCTCGCACCTCAGGATGAGGAAAGAAGCAAATCGCTCCTCATCCTGAGGCGCCCACGCAGTGGGCCTCGAAGGACGCAGAGCGCTACTTCCAAGCCCCGTAAGGATCCACCGACGTCTTGCCCAGCGCCTCGGCCACGGCCGGGTGGGTCAGCTCGCCGGCCAGGACGTTGAGGCCCTTGGCGAGGTGGATGTTGGTCTTCAGCGCGTCCAGGCCGTGGTCGGCCAGGGCCAGGCCGAAGGGCAGGGTGGCGTTGCCCAGGGCTTCGGACGAGGTGCGCGGCGCGGCGCCGGGCATGTTGGCCACACAGTAGTGCACGACGCCGTCGACCGTGTAGGTCGGCTCGGCGTGGGTGGTCGGGTGGCTAGTCTCGAAACAGCCGCCCTGGTCGATCGACACGTCGACCAGCACCGAGCCCGGCTTCATCTTGGCCAGATGCTCGCGCTTGACCAGCTTGGGCGCGGCGGCGCCGGCGGTCAGCACCGCGCCGATGATCACGTCGGCCTTGAGGATCTCGTCCTCGACGGCCGCCAGGGTCGAATAGCGCGTGAGAATGCGGCCCTGATAGAGGTCGTCCAGCTCGCGCATCCGGGGGATCGAGCGTTCCAGCACCACCACCTCGGCGCCCAGGCCGGCGGCCATGCGCGCGGCGTTGGAGCCGACCACGCCGCCGCCCAGCACCACCACCCGGGCCGGGGGCACGCCCGGCACGCCGCAGAGCAACAGGCCCATGCCGCCATTGTGCTTGAGCAGGGTCTCGGCGGCCGAGAAGACGGCGATCCGGCCGGCTACTTCCGACATCGGGGCCAGCAAGGGCAGGCCGCCGCGCGCGTCGGTGACGGTCTCATAGGCGATGGCCGCGCAGCCCGAGGCCAGCAGGCCTTCGGTCTGGGCTGGATCGGGCGCCAGGTGGAGATAGGTGAACAGGATGTGGCGGGGCGTCAGGCGCTCCCACTCGACCTTCTGCGGTTCCTTGACCTTGATGATCAGCTCGGCGCCCGCGAACACCGCGTCGGCGTCGGGCGCGATGGTCGCGCCGGCCTTGACATAGAGGTCGTCACCATAGCCGGCCCCGAGGCCCGCGCCGGTCTGCACCAGCACCGCGTGGCCATGACCCACATATTCGCGCACGGCGGTGGGGGTCAGGCCGACCCTGTGTTCGCCCGGCTTGATCTCGGAAGGCACGCCAACGCGCATGATAGTCTCCTCCAGATGGCTTTTGACGCTGGTTTACGCCTGACCGAACGCAGGTTCCCGGGGGATTTCATGCGTCCGTAACCGTGCTATGCAGGAATACATCGCTAGGGAGCCTTTTCGGTGAAGAAACCTGCGGCAGCCCTCGACGCCTTCGACCGCAAGCTGCTGAACCTGCTCCAGCGGCGGGGCCGGGCCAGCTATGTGGAAATGGCCGAGGCTGTGAATCTTTCCGAATCCGCCTGCCTGCGCCGCGTGAAAGCCCTCGAGGACGCGGGTGTTATCGGGCGCTACGCCGCGGTGATCGACGAGCGGGCCGTGGGCCTGCCGCTCAGCGTGTTCGTCACGGTTACGCTGTCGTCCCAGGCCGAGGCGACGCTCAGCGCCTTCGAGAAGGCGATCGCCAATGTCCGCGAGGTGGCGGAGTGCTACCTGATGACCGGCGGCTCGGATTATCTGCTGCGGCTGGTGGTGGCCGATGTCGACGATCTTGAACGGGTGCACGCCCAGGGCCTGACCCGCATTCCCGGCGTCGTCCGGGTCAGTTCCTCGATCGCCATGCGCACCGTGGTCAAACGTGTCGAATTGCCGCTCTGAGGTCGGGGGCGCCGTTGCCCCGTGGTTAACCTTCCCATGGCAGGAATGGCGCTGACACAACCGCGCTTCTTGTCGGGGGATAAGATGGTTTCGAGACGAATTCTTTTGGGCGCCTTGGGCGCCGGCCTCGCCGCGCCGGCCCTGGCCTGGGCCGAGGGCGACGATCATGCGGCCCCGAAGCCGCGGCCCCGCGCTGTCGCGCGTCCGGCCCCGCGCGCCGCCGCCGTGCGCTCCACCGTTTCGGACTATCCCAAGCCCCTCGAGACCGAGCCGCCCGAGGTGTTCGTCAATCCTGACGAGGCCCTGGGCCGTCTCAAGCACGGCAACGCCATCTTCGCCCGAGGCGGCGCCAGCATGGCCTTGCCCAGCTGGGCGCGAATCCAGGAACTGTCGAATGGCCAGCGGCCGTTCGCCGTCATCGTGGGCTGCAGCGACAGCCGCACCGCGCCGGAGCTGCTGTTCGATTGCAGCATGGGCGAGCTGTTCGTGGTCCGGGTCGCCGGCTCGACCGTCGGCCACGAGGGCCTGGGGTCGATCCTCTACGCCGTCGAACATCTGGGCGCTCCTCTGGTGGTGGTCATGGGCCACACCAAATGCGGCGCCGTTGGAGCCGCGGTCGACGTGGTGACCAAGCACGCCCACCTGCACGGCGCCCTGCACGACATGGTGCTGCCGATCGTGCCGGCGGTGCTGGACGCCCAGGCGCGCAACCCCGTCGACCTGCAGGACGCGGCGATCCGCCAGAACGTCCACGACATCGCCAATCGCCTGAAGACCGCCGACCACATCCTGTCCAGCCGCATCGCCTCGGGCCGGCTGAAGATCGTCTCGGCCTGCTACAGCCTGTCCACCGCCCAGGTCGAATTCGACGTCTGAACAGAACGCTAAAGGTCCGTTGACCCCCTGCCCGGCTTAGGTTCAAGTCCCCCGCTACGCGAAGGTTGGGGAGATTTGGGATGTCGACGGACGAGACACCGCCGGAAGGCGGCCGCGGCGCTCCCTCCTCCCCCTGGGCCGATCGCTGGAAAAGCTTCAAGGCCGGGATCCCGCCGCAGCTGAAATCCCCTCTGGTCGCGGTGGGCGCCGCCGCCCTGGTGCTGGGCTTCGGCGGTGGTTTCGCCGTCGGCAAGGTCGCCGATTTCGGCTGGTTCGGCGGCAAGTCGGCCGCGACCGCCGAGGCGCCGAAGGGCCAGGCCTGGTCGCTGTTCGGCAAGCCCCGCTCGGCCAACGCGCCCCGTCGAGGCATTCCCAAGCCCGAGGGCTTCGCCGTCTGGCGCAGCCGCATCGACAGTTCCGGCGCCGAGCCCATGGCCTGCGTCCAGATGAGCAAGCCGCTCGACCCGTCCAAGGCCTATGCCGACTTCGTGCTGATCTCCCCGGACCAGGGTCGTCAGCCGGCCGTGCGGGTCAAGAACGACGAGCTGTGCATCGGCGGCGTCGGCTTCACCGACCATCGGGTCACCCTGCTCAAGGGCCTGCCCGGCAAGGGCGGCGAGACCCTGGCCGCCAACGCCGACGTCAACTTCACCTTCGGCGAGAAGCCTCCCTATGTCGGTTTCGCCGGCGACGGCGTGATCCTGCCGCGCGAGGACTCCGACGGCGTGGCCCTGGAGACCATGAACGTCTCCAAGCTGGCCATCGAGGTCTGGCGGGTGTCGGACCGCAACCTGGTGCGCAAGTCGATCAGCGCCCCCGACCCGACCGGCGAAGGCGACTATTCCAGCGACTATGGCGACGACAGCCCCGACGACGAGGGGCGTCAGGTCTGGAAGGGCGTGATCGAGGTTCAGGGCGCGGCTGGCCAGAAGGCGACGACCGTCTTCCCGCTGGGCGCGGTGCTGAAGGACATGAAGCCCGGCGGCTATGTGATCAAGGCGCGCGACGCCTCCGGCGGCCGCGATCCGGACGGCGAGGGCGACCCGTCTCCGGCCCAGGCCCGCCGCTGGATCATGTTCACCGACATGGCGCTGATCGGCTACGACGGCGCCGAGGCGCTGGACGTGGTGGTCCGTTCGCTGAAGACCGCCAAGACCGTGGCCGGCGTGCGCGTGGCCCTGGTGGCCAAGGACGGCGAGGATCTGGCCTCGGCCAAGAGCGACGCCGACGGCCGCGTGCGCTTCCCTCACGCCCTGCTGGAGGGCGACGGCGCCTCGCGCGCCAAGATGGTCATGGCCTATGGCGACCAGGGCGACCTGGCGGTGCTGGACCTGGACCGCTCGCCGGTCGACCTGTCAAAGCAGGGCGTCGGCGGCCGCACCGAGTCCGACGGCGGCCGGTCGCTTTCCACCGACATCGACGGCTATCTCTATGCCGACCGCGGCATCTATCGCCCGGGCGAGACCGTGCATCTGACGGCCATGGTCCGCGACCGGCTGGCCAAGGCGGTCAACGATCGCAAGGGCTATATCCTGGTCAAGCGCCCCTCGGGCGTTGAGTTCAAGCGCTACAATTTCAGCCGCGCCGACGCCGGCGCCGTGCTGGCCGACATCGCCCTGCCGCGCAGCGCGCCGCGCGGGCGCTGGACGGCGGTGCTGAAGATGGAAGGGGTCGAGGCCGACTCCGGTTCGTTCAGCTTCAGCGTCGAGGACTTCGCCCCGCAACGGCTGGCGGTCACCGCCACCGGCCAGGAGTCCGTGCCGATCGCGGCCGGACAAGAGCGCAAGATCGACGTCTCGGCCCGCTTCCTCTACGGCGCGCCGGGCGCGGGCCTGCAGACCCAGGGCGAGGCAAGGCTGCGGCTCGACACCAACCCGTTCCCGCAGTTCAAGGACTATCAGTGGGGCGACGCCCTGACGCCCTTCGACGAGAAGTTCATCGAGCTGGGCACAACCGTCACCGACGGCGACGGCCACGCCATGCTGAACCTGGCCACGACCGAGGCCGGCGACACCGCCCAGCCGCTGGTGGCGGCGGTGACCGCCTCGGTGTTCGAGCCTGGCGGTCGTCCCGTGCGCGAGGGCCTGGAGCTGAAGGTGCGCGGCAAGCCCGTCTACTACGGCGTCAAGATCGAGCAGGGCGACGCCGGGCGCGGCGATCCGCCGGTCAGCCTGGAGATGATCGCGGTCAACGCCGCCGGCGCCCGCATCGCCTCGACCGCGACCTACACCCTGATCAGCGAGAACTGGAACTATGACTGGTTCCAGCAGGACGGCCGCTGGCAGTGGCGGCGCACCAGCCGCGACGCGGTGGTGGCCAAGGCCACGGTCAATATCGGCGCCGGCGCGCCCGCGCGCTTCAACCGCCGCCTGGGCTGGGGCGACTACCGCCTGGTGGTCGAGGGCCCGGACGGGTCGAAGACCGTGACCAAGTTCTCGTCCGGTTGGGGCTCGCCGGCCAAGGAAGGCGAGGCGCCCGACTTCGTGCGGGTCAGCGCCGGGACCAAGGCCTATGCCCAGGGCGACACGGTCGAGCTGACCCTGAAATCGCCCTATGCCGGCCAGGTGCAGGTGGCCGTCGCCACCGACCGGCTGATCGACTTCAAGACCCTCAGCGTCGGCGAGAATGGTACGACCGTGAAGCTGAAGACCTCGGCCGCCTGGGGCGGCGGGGCCTATGTGATGGTCACGGTGATCCAGCCCCGCGACCCGGTCAGCTCACCCAAGCCCAAGCGGGCGCTCGGGCTGATCTATGTGCCGCTCGACCCCAAGGGCCGAAAGCTGACGGTGGATATCGGCACGCCGGTGAAGCTGGATTCCAAGGCCCCGGTCGAGGTGCCGATCAAGGTGCAGGGCCTGGGCTTCGGCCAGAAGGCCAAGGTCACCATCGCCGCGGTGGACGAGGGCATCCTGCGCCTGACCCGCCAGGAAAGCCCGGATCCCGCCAAGTGGTATTTCGGCAAGCGGGCCCTGACCCTGAACTATCGCGACGACTACGGCCGACTGCTCGACCCGAACATGGGCGCGCCGGCCAATGTCAATTTCGGCGCCGACGAGCTGGGCGGCGAGGGGCTGACGGTGACGCCGATCAAGACCGTGGCCCTGTGGTCCGGCATCGTCGAGACCGGCCTGGACGGCAAGGCGACAGTCAAACTGCCCGCAGCTGATTTCAACGGCGAGCTGCGGATCATGGCCGTGGCCTGGACCGACACCGCCGTCGGCTCGGGCTCGAAAGCCATGACCGTGCGCCAGCCGGTGGTGGCCGACCTCAACCTGCCGCGCTTCCTGGCCCCCGGCGACAAGCCGATGGCCACGCTGGAACTGCACAATGTCGAGGGCAAGGCCGGGGCCTATACGGTCGAGGCCAACGCCACCAACGGCATCGCGGTGGCCTTCAAGAAGGTGATCACCCTGGTCCTGGGCCAGCGGATCGCCGAGAAGATCCCGTTCCTGGCCCCGACCGTGACGGGCGTCGGCAAGGTCGGCTTCAAGGTGACCGGTCCCGGCTTCCAGACGGCCAAGGACTATCCGATCCAGACGCGCCTGGGCTGGGGCGACGTGGTGCGCACCACCACCGAACTGCAGCAGCCAGGCATGAGCTACACCCCCAACGCCCAGTTGATGTCGGGCCTGGCGGCGGGCGACGTGACGCTGCAGGTCAGCTACTCGCCGTTCAAGGGCTTCGACCCCTCGGCGATCGCGGTGGCCCTTCAACGCTACCCCTATGGCTGCACCGAGCAGCTGGTCTCGACCGCCTATCCGCTGCTCTACGCCCAGAGCGTGTCCAGCGATCCCAAGCTCAAGCGCAATCCGGCGATCCTGGCCGGGGCGGTGGGCAAGCTGCTGGACCGCCAGACCCTGGACGGGGCGTTCGGCCTCTGGCGGGTCGGCGACGGCGAGGCCGACGCCTGGCTGGGCGCCTACGCTACCGACTTCCTCGTGGAAGCCAAGGCCCAGGGCGTGGCCGTGCCGGACGAGGCGATGAACAAGGCCCTGAACGCCATGCGCCAGATCAGCCGCCCCGACGGCTGGAGCTCGGTGTCCTACCGCCTGGAATATCCCGAATGGTGGGGCCGCTCGCCCGACGACTCCAAGAAGGCCACCGAGCGCATGCGTCGGCGCGCTTCGGCCTACGCCCTCTACGTGATGGCCAAGGCCGGTCGCGGCGACCTGGCCCGGCTGCGCTGGTGGCACGACGTGCAGATGAAGGACGAGGACCAGCCCCTGGCCAAGGCCCAGGTGGCCGCCGGCCTGGCCCTGATGGGCGACCAGGCTCGGGCCCGCTCGGCCATGCGCCAGGCGGTCCGTTCGCTGGGCTGGCGCGACGACAGCGACTGGTACCAGAGCCCGCTGCGCGACGTCGCGGCGGTGACCGCTCTCGCCGTTCAGGCCGGCCAGGGCGATATCGCCCGCCAACTGCAGGGGCGCCTCGAGAACGTGGTCAAGGACCCCGACGCCCTGAACACCCAGGAGCAGGCGGCGGTGCTGTTCGCGGCCTCGCAACTGCTGAAGGCGGCCGGTCCGATCACCATCGACGCCCAGGGCGTGACCGCCTTGCCGCCAGCCGGCGGGACGCCGCGCTGGGCGGTGGGCAGGCTGGCCGACGCCCGCTTTGTCAACAAGGGCAAGGGCGCCCTGTGGCGGACGGTCAGCGTGCGCGGCACGCCGGTCGCCGCCCCGGGGGCCGAGGCCAACGGCATCTCGGTGTCCAAGCGGCTGTTCTCGATGAACGGCGGGGCGATCGACCCGAGCCAGATCCGCCAGGGCGACCGGGTGATCGTGCTGGTCTCGGGCCGCTCGATGCAGGCCCGTTCGACCGCCCTGGTGGTCGATGACGCCCTGCCGGCTGGCTTCGAGATCGAGACGACCCTGGGCGCCGACGACGCCCAGAACGGTCCGTTCAAGTTCCTGGGCGAGCTGACCAACCCGGACGTCCAGGAAAGCCGCGACGACCGCTACATCGCCGCGCTGGACCTGGCCGGCGAGAAGCCGTTCGCCATGGCTTACGTGGCGCGGGCCGTGACGCCGGGCGAGTTCTTCCTGCCCGGGGCGACGGCCAAGGACATGTACCGGCCCAGCCTTAACGCGCGGTCGGACGCCGGGCGGATCACCGTGGCGCCGGGGCAGTGAAATCGTGTCCTCTCCCTTCCCCCTTGATGGGGGAAGGGCCGGGGATGGGGGTGAAATCGTGTCCGGATAGAGCGCGATCGTTGTGACCTCCACCGCCGCAGTCACCCCCAACCCCGACCCCTCCCCCACAAAGGGGGAGGGGAGAATTCCGATGCTCACCCGCGCCCTGGTCGCCTTCGTCGCCGTCCAGGTCGTGCTGTTCGCCCTGAGCGCCGCCTTTCCGCCGGACATGGCGCGGGCCAGGCGGTCCTCGCCCGTGGTGCTGGACCATCGCGGCGCCTGGCTGCGGGCCCTGCCGGTCGAGGACGGCCGCTGGCGGGTGCGGGCCGACCTGGCGCGCACCGACGCGACCTTTCAGAAGCGCCTGATCGCCATCGAGGACGCCCGGTTCCCGAGCCACCTGGGCGTCGATCCCCTGGCCCTGGTCCGCGCCGTCGGCTCGGCGGTGGTCCATGGCCGCGCGACCTCGGGCGCCTCGACCCTGACCATGCAGACCGCTCGCCTGCTGGAGCCCCGGCCCCGCAACCTCGGCTCAAAGCTGATCGAGATGGTCCGCGCGGCCCAGCTGGAGGCTCGGCTGACCAAGCGCGAGATCCTGGCGCTGTACCTGACCCTGGCGCCCTATGGCGGCAACCTGGAGGGGGTGCGGGCCGCCAGCCTGGCCTATTTCGGCCACGAGCCGACCAGCCTGACCGACGGCGAGCAGGCCCTGCTGATCGCCCTGCCGCAGTCGCCCGAGGCTCGGCGTCCGGACCGCCGTCCCGAAGCCGCCCGCGCCGCCCGCCGCGCCGTGCTGGACAAGATGGTCCGGGCGCGGGTGCTGACCGAGGCCGCCGCGAGCGAAGCCGAGGCCGAGCCGATCCCCCGCCGCGCGCCGTTCCCGGCCCTGGCCTGGCACGCGGCCGGCGAGCTGGCCCTGGCCGCGCCGGCCAGCCAGCCCAGCGTGGTCTCGACGATCGACGCCGACCTGCAGACGCGCCTTGAGCCGATGGCCGTGGCCGTGGCCGCCTCGCAGGGACCGGACGTCACCGCCGCCATCCTGGTGGTGCGGATCAAGGACCGCGCCGTGCGGGGCCTGGTCGGCTCGGCCGGGCGCGAGCGGCCGGGCGGCTGGATCGACCTGACCCGCGCCATCCGCTCGCCGGGCTCGGCCCTGAAGCCGTTTATCTACGCCTTCGCCTTCGACGACGGCGCCCTGGCGCCCGACACCCAGATCGACGACGCAGCCACCCGCTTCGCCGACTACCAACCCGAGAATTTCGACCATGTCTTCCACGACAAGGTCACGGCCCGCGAGGCCCTGGCCTATTCGCTGAACGTGCCGGCCGTGGCCACCCTGGAGAAGATCGGCCCCGACGCCTTCGCCGCCCGCCTGGAGAGCGCGGGCGTGCGGCTGGTGCGGCCCAGGACGGCGATCAAGGCGTCCGGCCTGGCCCTGGCCCTGGGTGGCGCGGGGATCACGCCGCGCGACATGGCTGTGCTTTATGCGGCGCTCGGCGACGGCGGAGTCGCCAAGCCGCTGGCTTTCACCGAGTCCCAGGCCAGGCAGAGCGAGCGTATGGGCGGTACGCGCATCGTCAGGTCCGAGGCCGCCGCCCAGGTGCTGGACATCCTGCGCGAGGCCCCGGCTCCGCGCGGCCGCGCGCCCTCGGCCCTGACCCGGGGCGGACCGGCCATGGCCTTCAAGACCGGCACCTCCTACGGCTTCCGCGACGCGGTGGCGGCGGGGGTGGTGGGCGGCCATGTGATCATCGTCTGGACGGGCCGGGCCGACGGCGGCGCGCGCGGCGGCCTGACCGGACGCGACGCCGCCCTGCCGCTGCTGTTCGATGTGGCCGACGTGATCGACGCCCCGGCCATCGCGCCGCGTCCGATTGCCCCCAAGGCCGCGCCGGGCGCCCTGCAGCGGCTGCGACAGGCGACGGAAGGCCCGCGCCTGATCTTCCCGCCCGACGGCGCCACGGTGCAGGTCGACAGCGTGGGACCAGGCTCGCGCGGCCTGGTCATGGCGGCCGGCGGCGAGGACCTGACCTGGTACGTGGCTGGCGCGCCCCTGTCGGCCGACCCGGTCAGCGGCAAGGTGATTTGGCGGCCTGCCGCGCCTGGCTTCTATCGGCTGAAGGTGGTGGACGGCGAAGGCAGGTCGGCCTCGGCTCGCGTCCGGATCAAGGCGCCTGTCGGCTGAAAGTTGCCATTTGGCAGCTATTATCCTATATTCGGCCAAGAGGTATTTCCCATGACCCTTGTCACCCTGGTCGACACCGAACCCAAGGCCTTCGTTCCGGACCCTATCTCGGACGCCGAGGCGGCCGCCATGTTCCGCGCGACGATAAACCTGCTGAAGCTGTGGGGCGTGACCGACGAGGAGGCCGCCGTGCTGCTGGACCAGCCGGTGCGCAGCTTTCGCCGCTGGAAGGCCGGCGAGATCGGGCGGATCAACCGTGACGCTAAGGCGCGGCTGTCCAACCTGATGGGCGTTCACAAGGCCTTGCGGCTGATCTTTCAGGACCCCCAGCGCGGCTACGCCTGGATCAAGGCGCCCAACGCCGCGTTCGGCGGCCGCTCGGCCCTGGACGTGATGCTGGGCGGCGAGCTGACCGACCTGATGCGGGTGCGCCGCTACCTGGACGCCGAGCGCGGGGCCTGGTGATCGATCCCTTGACCCTGCCGGTCGCCGATATCGCCTGGCGCGGCGCGGTCCGGATCATTCGCAGCGCCTGGCCGCCGATCGACCTGTTCGAGGACATCGCCGACCCCGCCGACTGGCCGCTGCTGATCGCCGCCGAGCAGAAGACCAATCCGCGCCTGATGGAGACCCTCGGCAATCTCGATCTTGTTCCCCAGGATCGCTGGGTCGCGGGACCGGGGGCCAGCTATCTGATGGCCCCGTTCACCCATGTCAGCCCAGACCGACCCAGCCGATTCAGCGCCGGCGCGTTCGGGGTGCTCTACGTGGCCGACCGCTTCGAGGTTGCGCTGTCGGAGACCCTCCACCACCACGCCCTGTTCATGGCCGCCACCGCCCAGGCGCCGGGCTGGACCTCGCAGTTTCGGGAGATTGTCCTGGACGTGGACGCCGTGTTGCACGATCTGCGCGGCGGCGAGCCGGCCGTCGCGCCGGCGCTGGATCGCGAGGACTACCGCCCAGGCCAGGCCCTGGGCGCCCAACTGCGCGCAGCGGGTTCCGGGGGCGTGGTCTATCCCAGCCAGCGCCACGCGGATGGCGAATGCGTAGGCCTTTTTTATCCCGACCTGGCCTCGAACGCGGTCCAGGGCCGACACCTGGACTATCACTGGGACGGCGCCCGCGTGGACCTGATCCGGGAACCGGCGACAGGGCGGGTGTTTCGGGTGGAGGCGCCTTAGGGCCTATCGACATTCACGCTCAGCGTGGTCTTCGTCCTTCGACAGGCTCAGGATGAGGACCATCTTCGAGTCCGGGCGGCCGTCAGCCAGGCCCGCTGGCCACCCGCTCATAGTCGTCCAGGCTGGAAATCCCGACGTTCAGGTCCGTGACCAGGCCGTTGCCCAGCGAATAGACCCAGCCGTGCACCGACAGCGGCTGGCCGCGCGCCCAGGCGTCCTGGACGAAGACATCGGAGGCCACGTTGCGGACCTGGCGGATGACGTTCAGCTCGCACAGGCGGTTGAGCATGGCCTTCTGGTCCGGCAGAGCGTCCAGCTCGTGTTTGTGCTCGGCATGGACCTCGCGGATGGGGTGCAGCCAATGGTCGACCAGGCCGCGCCGCTTGCCGTCGATGGCCGCCGCCACGCCGCCGCAGCCGTAGTGGCCCACCACCATGATGTGCTTGACCTTGATCACGTCGACCGCGAACTGGAGCACGCTGAGGTAGTTGGCGTCCTGCGGCGGAGCCAGGTTGGCGACGTTGCGGTGAACGAACAGCTCGCCCGGATCCAGGCCGACGATCTCGTTGGCCGGCACCCGGCTGTCGCTGCAGCCGATCCACAGATATTCCGGGCTCTGCTGGCCCTCCAGCCGCTTGAAGAACTGGGGGTCGGCCTCGGTCTTGCGCAGCGACCAGGCCAGGTTGTTGCTCTTCAGGTCTTCAAGCATGGATGGCGTCCGGCTGTTGGTTGGGATGGGCGGCGGCGAAGGCGGGGTGCTGGGCGCACCGCGCGGCCACCGCGCGAAGGGCGGGGAACGGGGTCAGGTCGGTCTTGAAACGCTCGGCGTTGTAGACCTGCGGGACCAGGCAGCAATCGGCCAGGCCCGGCGCGTCGCCGAACGCATAGCCCTGGCCGTGCCGGGCGATCATCGTTTCCAGCGCCGTGAAGCCGTCGGTGATCCAGCGCCCGATCCAGGCCTCGCGGCCCGGCTCGTCGACCCCCAGATCGGTCAGGGCCCGCAGGATGCGCAGGTTGTTCACCGGATGGATGTCGCTGGCGATGATCTGGGCCATCGACCGCACGATGGCGCGGTCGAATGGATCGGCCGGCAGCAGGGGCGGCGCGGGGACGGTCTCGTCCAGCCAGTCGAGAATCGCCAGGCTCTGGTTCAGCACCCGGCCGTCGATCTCGAGCGCCGGCAGCAGGCGTTGGGGGTTGAGGGCGGCGAACGCCGGCTCCAGGTGCTGGCTGGAAACCAGGTTCACCGGGACGGTGTCGTAGGCCAGGCCCTTGAGGTTCAGGCCGATCCGCACCCGGTAGGCCGCGCTGGAGCGCCAGGCGCTGTGGAGGGTGAGCTGCATGGCGCCCGGCTCAGACCACGGTGAAGGCGAGCTTGCCCACGCCCTCGACTTGACCTTCGACCCGATCGCCCCGGCCGATGCCGGCCACGCCCTCGGGGGTGCCGGTGAAGATCAGGTCGCCGGCCGCCAGGGTCCACAGCTTGGAGGCCTCGGCGATGATCTCGGGAATCGTCCAGATCATGTCGGCGATCTGGCCGCTCTGGCGAGGCTGGCCGTTGACGTCGAGGGTGATCGCGCCGTCGGGCCTGGCGCGGTCGGCCGGGACGATGGCGCTGATCGGGGCGCTGGCGTCGAAGCCCTTGGCCGCGTCCCACGGATGGCTCTTGGTTTTGGCGGCGGCCTGCAGGTCGCGCCGGGTCAGGTCGACGCCCACCGCATAGCCGAAGATGTGGCCCATGGCCTCTTCGACGGCGATGTTCGCGCCGCCGGACTTCAGGGCGACCACCAGCTCGATCTCGTGGTGCAGGTCGTGCGTGGCGACCGGGTAGGGGACCTGGTCGCCGATCACCACGGCGTCAGCGGGCTTGGCGAAGAAGAACGGCGGATCGCGGGTGTCAGCGCCCATTTCTCGGGCGTGGGCGGCGTAGTTGCGGCCGACACACAGGATCCGGCGCACGGGAAAGACGGAATCGCCGCCTTCGACCGGAACCGTGGATTGGGCGGGCGGGGGGAAGGCGAAGCGCGTCATGGCGCCTGATTAGACCCAAATCCGCTTCGCCAAAAGTCACCTTCGTGAGGACATGATCCTGCAACACGCCGGCCACGCGGCGTGTCTAAACGTTCTTTCACTTGCCCCGGCCTGTGACGACAAGGCATGACGGTTAGGCAATTGTGGCGAAAACCCGCCGTGACGACGTCGAAGGAGCCCGGGACCGACGATGCTGATCATCGAGAACCTGACTCACGTCTACGCGAATGGCGTGAAGGCCCTCGACGAGGTCAGCCTGACGATCCCCGCCGGCATGTACGGCCTGCTGGGCCCGAACGGCGCGGGCAAGTCGACCCTGATGCGCACCATCGCCACCCTGCAGGCCCCGACGTCGGGCTATATCCGGTTCGGCGACATCGACGTGCTCAAGTCGCCTGATCTGCTGCGGCGCACTCTGGGCTATCTGCCGCAGGACTTCGGCGTCTATCCGCGGGTCTCGGCCTACGACATGCTGGACCACATGGCCGTGTTGAAGGGCATCGCCAGGCCCAAGGAGCGCAAGGATGTCGTCGAGAGCCTGCTCCACCAGGTCAATCTGTGGGATGCGCGCAAGAAGGCCATCGCCGGCTTCTCGGGCGGCATGCGCCAGCGGTTCGGCATCGCCCAGGCCCTGATCGGCGACCCGCGCCTGATCATCGTCGACGAACCCACCGCCGGCCTCGACCCCGAAGAGCGCAACCGCTTCCTCAACCTGCTGGCCGAGATCGGCGAGAACGTGGTGGTGATTCTGTCCACCCACATCGTCGAGGACGTTTCGGACCTCTGTCCGGCCATGGCGATCATCTGCAACGGCCGGATCGTCAAGGAAGGCGCGCCGCGCGACCTGGTCGGCCAGCTGTCGGGCCGGATCTGGCGCAAGGTCATCGACAAGGCCGAGCTCGAAGCCGCTAAGGCCGAGCATCAGGTCATCTCCACCCGCCTGCTGGGCGGCCGCACCGTGATCCACGTCCTGGCCGACCAGGATCCCGGGAACGGCTTCACGCCGGTCGAGGGCGGACTGGAGGACGTCTATTTCTCCACCCTGTCCAACACCCGACGCGCGGCCTGAGGGCGCCCGGATGTTTGGCAAGATCGCGGGCTTCGAACTCCGCTACCAGCTGAAATCGCCCGTGTTCTGGGTGGTGTCGGTGATCTTCTTCCTGCTGACCTTCGGCGTCACAACAATCAGCGAGATCAAGATTGGCCTGGGCCCCAGCGACCATCGCAACGGCCCCTACGCCCTGGCCCAGAGCCACCTGATCTTCTCGCTGTTCTACATGTTCGTGACCACGGCCTTCGTGTCGAACGTGGTGGTGCGCGACGACGAGACGGGCTTTGGACCCATCCTGCGGGCCACGCGCCTGACCAGGTTCGACTATCTGTACGGCCGGTTCCTGGGCGCCTTCGCCGCCGCCGCGATCTCGTTCCTGGCCGTGCCGCTGGCGGTGTTCCTGGGCTCGATGATGCCCTGGGTCGACAGCGAGCTGCTGGGTCCCAACCGGCTGGACGCCTATGTGTTCGCCTATGTCGTCCTGGCCCTGCCGTCGCTGCTGCTGACCTCGGCGATGTTCTTCGCCCTGGCCACCGTCACCCGCTCGATGATGTGGACCTATGTCGGCGTCATCGCCTTCATGGTGCTGTGGATCATCGCCAGCATCGCCCTGGGCAAGCCGGAATTCGAACAGGCCGCCGCCCTGTGGGAACCCCTGGGCACCGCCGCCTACAGCCTGGTGACCAAATACTGGACGGCGGTCGAGCGCAACGCCCTGATTCCGCCGGTCGCGGGCGCCCTGCTGTTCAACCGGATTCTGGCCCTGGTCGCGTCCGCCGGTTTCCTGACGCTGGCCTTTTTCCTGTTCCGCTTCCAGTCGGCCGAGCTGTCGGGCGCGCGGATCGGCAAGCGCGAGGCCGCGCCGTCGGAGAAGGACGCCCCGCCGCCCGCCCCGGCGGCCCGTGTCGTCCCGCGGTTCGACAGGACCTGGGCGTGGGCCCAGCTGATGGCCCGCACCCGGCTGGACATGGGCCAGGTGTTCAAGAGCCCGGCCTATTTCGTCCTGCTGGCCGTGGGCTTGGTCAACTGCGCCGGCGCCCTGTGGTTCGCCACCGAGGTCGGCGCCTACGGCGGTTCGATCCGCCCTCTGACCCGGATGCTGCTGCAGCCCCTGGCCGGCTCGTTCAGCCTGATCCCGATGATCATCGCGATCTACTACGCCGGCGAGCTGGTCTGGCGCGAACGCGACCGCAAGACGCACGAGATCATCGACGCCGCCCCCGTCGCCGACTGGGCCTTCGTGGCGCCCAAGGTGGCGGCCATCGCGCTGGTGCTGCTATCGACCCTGGCGGTCAGCGTCCTGGCGGCGATCGTCAGCCAGCTGGCCCACGGCTACACCAATCTGGAGCTCGACAAGTACCTGCTCTGGTACCTGCTGCCCCAGGCGGTCGACTGGATCCTGCTGGCGGTGCTGGCGGTGTTCCTGCAGGCGGTCGTCGGCCACAAGTTCATCGGCTGGGGCCTGATGGTGATCTACATCGTCGCCACCCTGACCTTCGTGAACCTGGGCTTCGAGCACAATCTCTACAATTACGGCGGGGTCCCCCAGGTCCTGACCTCGGACATGAACCGCCTGGGCCGGTTCTGGATCGGCGCCTGGTGGTTCCGGCTCTACTGGAGCGCCTTCGCCGTGGGCCTGGTGGTGCTGACCTACGCGCTATGGCGACGCGGGACCGAGACCCGGCTCTGGCCGCGCGTGCGCCGCCTGCCCTCGCGGCTCACGGGCAAGGCCGGCCTGACCTTCACGCTCGCCGCGGCGGTGTTCATCGCCGCCGGTGGCTTCATATACATCAACACCAATGTCTGGAACGTCTACCGGACCCGGATCGACAACGAGAAGTGGCAGGCCGATTACGAGAAGACCCTGCTGCGCTTCGAGAACACGCCGCAGCCGAAGATCACGGCGATCAAGCTGGACGTCGATCTGCATCCGCACGATCAGCGCGTCGACACCAAGGGCGTCTACACCCTTGAGAACCGCGGCGGCGAGATCCTCAAGGAGATTCACGTCCGCTTCGACCGCGACCTGAAGGTCAGGGGCCTGTCGATCGAAGGCGCCCGTTCCAAGCAGACCTTCGACCGCTTCAACTACCGGATCTTCGCGTTCGACACGCCGATGAAGCCGGGCGAGCGGCGGATGATGAGCTTCATCACCGAGCGCGCGCAGCGGGGCTTCCGCAACAGCGGCGACGACACCCGCGTGGTCGGCAATGGGACCTTCATCAACAACACCGAGATCGCGCCGTCCCTGGGCATGAGCCGCGAAGGCCTGCTGCAGGATCGCGCCAAGCGTCGCAAGTACGGCCTGCCGCCCGAGCGGCGCATCGCCAAGCTGGGCGACATCCCGAGCCGCCAGTTCAACGGCCTGCGCCACGACGCCGACTTCGTGTCGTCCGACATCACGGTCACCACCGAGGGCGACCAGACGCCGGTCGCGCCGGGCTACAAGGTGTCGGACTTCACCTGGCATCAGTCGGACCGCCTCAAGGGTCCGGTGGACGGCGCCGGCGATCGCCGGACGGCCCGCTTCGTCAGCGAGGCGCCGATCCTGCCCTACATGTCGATCCAGTCGGCCCGCTACGCCGTGGCCCACGATCGCTACAAGGGCGTCGACCTGGCCATCTATTACGACCCGCACCACCCGTGGAACATTGAGCGGATGAAGACCGGGATGAAGGCCTCGCTCGACTACTACCAGGCCAATTTCAGCCCCTACCAGTTCCGCCAGCTGCGGTTCCAGGAGTTCCCTGGCTACGCCGACTTCGCCCAGGCGTTCGCCAACACCATCCCGTGGTCGGAGAACCTGTTCTTCATCGCCAACTACGACGATCCCGAGAAGATCGACATGGTCACCTATGTCGGCGCCCACGAGATCGGCCACCAGTGGTGGGCCCACCAGGTGATCGGCGCCGACCAGCAGGGCTCGACCATGCTGGTCGAGACCTTCGCTCAGTATTCGGCCCTGATGGTCATGAAGCGGATGTACGGCGAGGCCCAGATCCGCAAGTTCCTGAAGTTCGAGCTGAACCGCTACCTGCGGGCCCGGGGCGGCGATCCGCTGGAGGAACAGCCGCTGGCCCGGGTCGAGAACCAACCCTACATCCACTACAACAAGGGCTCGCTGGTCATGTACCGGCTGCAGCACGAGGTGGGCGAGGAGACGGTGAACCGGGCCCTGCGCAAGCTGATCGCCGCTCACGCCTTCAAGGGCGCGCCCTATCCGACCTCGCTGGACTTCCTGGCCGCCCTGCGCGCCGAGGTTCCGGCCGACAGGCAGACCCTGATCACCGACCTGTTCGAGAAGATCACCCTCTATGACCTGAAGACCAAGACGGCGACCACGCGCAAGCTGCCCGACGGACGGTTCGAGACCGTCCTGACCGTCGAGGCTAGGAAGCTGTACGCCCAGGGCCGCGGGCAGGAGACCGCCGCGCCGTTGGACGAGGTGATGGATGTCGGCCTGTTTACGATGGAGCCTGGCAAGAAGGGCTTTGGAAACGACAAGGTCCTGGCGTTCGAGCGCCGGCGGATCCGGTCGGGGACCCAGACCCTGACCTTCGTGACCAAGGTCGCCCCAAAGGTGGCGGGGGTGGATCCGTACAATATCGTCATCGACCGCAACGGCGACGACAACATCGCCAAGGTGACGATGCGCTAGACGTATCGACCTTCGACGGCTGGGCCTGCAAATGGTCCTCGTCCCGAGCTTGTCGAGGACGAGGACCACGCGCGGCGTTGTTAGTTCACGAAGCCCTTCTTCAGGCCTTCGGCTTCGTTCAGGTGCTCCTGCACGGCCGGGGCCGTGGCGGCGGCGAAGGCCTTGATGGCGGCGGTGTCGCCGTCCTGGGCGTAGCGCTGCATCAGGTTCAGGGCCGCCTGGTGGACATCGACCTGGTCATCGGCATAGGTCTTGTCGAAGTCTTCGTTGCTGGCCTTGTTCAGGTCGTCCAGCTTGTCCTGCAGATCGGCCGGCAGGGCCATCGGCAGGGTCAGGGTCGCGCCCGAGGCGGCGATGGCGGCCTTCAGGTCCTCGGTGGTCTTGGTGTGGGCCTTTTCCATCATCGCGGCGAACTTCTTCACCTCGGCGTTGGTCGAGCGCTTGGCCGCGACCTTGGCGGCCTCGACTTCGTACATATCGGTGGCGGCGGCCTTCTCGACGAAGGTAGCGGCCTTGGTTTCGTCCGACGGGGTCGGGACGGTGGCCGAGGGATTGGCGTCCGGGGTGGCGGCCTGTTCGGCGGGGGTGGCGGCGCCCTTGGTCTCGTCGGCTTTCGGGCCGCAGGCGGCGACGCTGAGGGCGGCGATGGCGGCGCCGACGATGAGAAGCTTACGGGTCATGGCTTTCTTTCCCTGCGCATTTTTCTAGAACGTTGATCGCTCGGGGCGCTGCGCACGCGCCGACGTGGCATAAGAACTTCACGCGGCCGTGATCGGTTCCGTGATTGTCCGGGAGAGAACGCATGGCCGACGCGCCGTTGAAGGGCCTGCGGGTCATCGAGATGGGCTCGCTGATCGCCGGTCCGTTCTGCGGCCAGGTTTTGGGCGATTTTGGCGCCGAGGTCATCAAGCTGGAGGATCCCAAGGCCGGCGACCCGATGCGCCAGTGGGGCCGCACCAAGCCCAAGGGCCATTCGCCATGGTGGCCGGTGATCGGCCGCAACAAGAGTTCGGTGACGCTGGACCTGCGCGCGCCCGAGGGGCGCGACGTCGCCCGCGCCCTGATCGACACGGCCGACGTGGTGGTCGAGAATTTTCGCCCGGGCACGCTGGAGAAGTGGGGCCTGGGCTACGAGGACCTGGCCAGGACCAATCCTGGCCTGGTGATGGCCCGGGTCTCGGGGTTCGGCCAGACCGGGCCCTATTCGCACCGCGCCGGCTACGCCCTGATCGGCGAGGCCATGGGCGGGCTGCGTCACATCACCGGCGAACCCGACCGGCCGCCGGCCCGGGCGGGCATCTCGATCGGCGACAGCCTGGCGGGCCTGAACGCCGCCCTGGGCGTGATGATGGCCCTCCACGCCCGCCAGCGCACCGGCAAGGGCCAGGTCGTCGACGCGGCGATCTACGAAAGCGTGCTGACGGTGATGGAGAACCTGATCACCGAATACGACCTGTCGGGCTATGTGCGCGAAAGGTCCGGCGCGATCCTGCCGGGCATCGCCCCGTCCAACGTCTATCCCACTCGCAGCGGCGAGTTGATCCTGATCGGCGCCAACCAGGACACCCTGTTCAAGCGGCTGTGCGACGCCATGGGCCGGCCGGAGCTGGCGACCGACGAACGCTATCGCGACCACGCCGCGCGGGGCGCCAACCAGCTGCAGCTGGACGCCACGATCGGCGGCTGGACCGTCGAGCACGACATCGAGACCCTGCTGCCGTTGCTGGAGGACGCGGGCCTGGCCGTCGGCCGGGTCTATCGCGCGCCCGACATGCTGAAGGACCCGCAGTTCCTCGCCCGCGACTCGATCGTCGAGGTCGCCCACCCGGTGTTCGGCACGGTGAAGATGCAGAACGCGTTTCCAAAGCTGTCCGACACGCCCGGCGGCGTCCGCTGGCCGGGACCGGCCCTGGGCGAACATACCGACGCGGTGCTGCGCGGGGTGGCCGGCCTCTCGGACGAGACGATCGCGGCGCTGCGGGCCAAGGGGGTGGTGTGATGGCGCTCTATACCGGCGGATGCCTGTGCGGGGCCCTGCGCTACGAGGCGCGGGGCGAGCCGCTCTACATGGGCCACTGCTACTGCGCTGACTGTCGCAAGGCCTCGGGCTCGGGCTTCATCCCGTTCATGGCCTTCGCGGCCGCCGATCTGACCTTCAGCGCCCCGACCCGGACCTTCACGTGCCTGTCGGCGCGGGGGAGCGACGCGGTGCGCAATAGCTGTCCGACCTGCGCCAGCCTGGTGTTCGGCGGACCGGTGGGCGAGACCGACTCCCACACGCTCTACGCCGGCTCGCTGGACGACCCGTCGCTGTTCCGGCCGACCATGGCGATCTTCGCGAAGGGCCGGCCGGACTGGGCGGTGATCCCGGAGGGGCTGGAGGTGTTCGAGGGCTTGCCGGACTAGGCCCCGCAAGCTTTCCATTCCCACTCCGCGCCAGAGCGTGAGCTTGCCCGCTGACACTTGCCCCAGCTAGCGGGTTCGCCGCGGCGTTCGAGATCAGTAAGGCAACTGTTCCGGCGCCGGCGTACCCGGGGGCGGGGTCTCGGCGGCCGGACCTTCCGGTCCCGCCGGTCCGGTCAGGATATCGCCGATCGGGTCGTCGGTAGCGGGCGGCGGGGGTTCGATCACGCCGCCTGGGATCGGTGTGGCCTTCAGGCGGGGCAGGGCCGCGGACATGAAGGTCTTCCAGATCTCGGCCGGGGCGCCGCCGCCGGTCACCCGCTTCATCGAGGTGTTGTCGTCCTTGCCGGTCCACACCGCCGTGACGAAGCCGCCCGTGTAGCCGACGAACCAGGCGTCGCGGTAGTCGCTGGTGGTGCCGGTCTTGCCCGCGATGTCGTAGGTCGCCACCTTGGCCCGCGTGCCGGTGCCGGACGCCACGACCTGGCGCATCATCTGGTTCATGTACTGCAGCGACGGCGAGCCGATCACGGCCGGGCGCTGGGTCTTGTCGACGCTGTGGTCGTACAGGACCTTGCCGCTGGTGGTTCGGATGCGCTCGATGCCATAGCCCTTGGCCAGGAAACCGCCGTTGGCGAACGGCGCGTAGGCCTGGGCCATCTCCATCGGCGAGACCTCGACCGCGCCCAGGGCCATGGACGGATCCAGCTGGATCTTGCTGGTGATCCCCAGGCGGCGGGCGGTGGCGGCGACGTTGCTGGTGCCGACCTCGCTGGCCAGCCGCGCGGCGACGGTGTTGATCGACTGGGCCAGGGCGGTCTGCAGGGTCATCGGACCCAGATATTTGTTGGTGTAGTTCTTGGGCTCCCAGTTGCCGATCTTGAACGGCTCGTCATTGACGATGACGCTGGGATTGCGACCCTGGTCCATGGCGGTCAGGTAGACGAACGGCTTGAAGGCCGAGCCGGCCTGACGGCGGGCGCTGGTGGCGCGGTCGAACTGGGTCTCGCCATAGTCGGCGCCGCCGACATAGGCCCGGATGCGGCCTTCGCCGTCGATGGCCACCAGGGCCGCCTGCTGGACCCCCTGCTTGATGTGGCCCTGGACGCCCAGCTGCACCGAGCGCTCGGCCGCCACCTGGATCGGCAGGTCCAGGGTGGTTTCGACCACCAGGTCCTCGGTTGGTTCGCCGACCAGCGAGCGCACCTGGGCGTCGACATAGTCGGTGAAATACTGGGCCCGCTGGTTGGCCAGGGTGGCCGAGACGCGGACCGGTTCGCGGAAGGCCTCGTCGCGCTGCGCGGCGGTGATGGCCTTCATCCGCACCATCTCGTCCAGCACGATGGTGGCGCGGCGGGCGGCGCGGTCGCTGGCCGAGACCGGCGAGTAGCGGGCCGGCGCCTTCATAAGCCCGGCCAGAAGGGCGGCCTCGCCCACGGTGAGCTGGCTGGCGGGCTTGTTGAAATAACGCTGCGAGGCGGCCTCGATGCCATAGGCGCCGGCCCCGAAATAGACCCGGTTCATGTAGAGGGCCAGGATCTGCTTCTTGCTGAACTTCAGCTCCAGCCAGACGGCCAGGATCAGTTCCTGGGCCTTGCGGCGATAGTTCTGGGCCGGGCTCAGAAACAGGTTCTTGGCCAGCTGCTGGGTGATGGTCGAGCCGCCGCGCTGAGGGCCGCCCTCGTGGGTCATGTTCCAGACCAGCGAGCGGGCGATGCCCCAGGGGTTGAAGCCGATGTGGTGGTAGAACTGGCGGTCCTCGATCGCCACGAAGGCGGCGGGCACATATTCGGGCAGGGCGTCCAGATCGACCGGCGGCGCGTACTGGCTGCCGCGCACGGCCAGCAGAGCGCCGGACCGGTCCAGATAGTTGACCGAAGGCTGGCGCTTGACGTCGTACAGCTTGGAGGTGTCGGGCAGGTCGCTGGCGAACACCGCGAAGAAGGCGACGATGAAGATCAGGCCCCAGACGCCGAGGACGACCGTCCAGTAGAGCAACGCCTGCAGCGGCGTACGCTGGGGCTTCGCCGGCCTGTTCCCGCCGAAGGTGCCGTTGGCCATGTCGTCCTGTTCCCGAAGGCGCGAATATCCCGAGGTCGCGCCAAAATCCGTTTAGCTGAAGCCCACAAAAGGCGCGACAAGATTGACGAGAGATGAACGCATCTTAACCCGCCTTGCGCGTCACGCGCGTTCATGGTTCGTTTCGGCTCCCGATCGTCCCGCCCGGCAGGCTGATGAGCCGTGTTGCAGAGCCGTTGAAGCCGATGTCCGCTTTTGATCCGAATTCCCCCTGCAGGATTTTAGGGGCCAGATCGTGGCGCCGCGCTTGGCCTGAGGTCCGGGCGCTGTCAGAACACGCCCGTGTACGACCTTCCTGATTCCGTCCAAGACCGGCCGCCCGCTTCGCTCGACGCGGCGCGCGAGGTGCTGCGCCGCACCTTCGGCCACTCGGACTTTCGAGGCCTGCAGGCCGGGGTGATCACCGAACTGCTCGAAGGGCGCAGCGCCCTGGCGGTGTTGCCGACGGGCGGCGGCAAGAGCCTGTGCTACCAGATCCCCGCCCTGGTCCGTCCGGGCCTGGGCCTGGTGGTCTCGCCGCTGATCGCCCTGATGGCCGACCAGGTGGCGGGTCTGCAGCAGGCCGGGGTGGCCGCCGAGCGCCTGGATTCAAACACCCTGCCCGCCGAGCGGGCCGAGATCTGGCGGCGGATCGACGATGGCCGGCTGGACCTGCTGTACCTGTCGCCCGAGGGCCTGATGCAGCCCTCGATGCTGGAGCGGCTGTCGCGCCTGCCGCTGTCGCTGGTGGCCGTCGACGAAGCCCACTGCGTCAGCCAGTGGGGTCACGACTTCCGGCCTGAATACCGGATGCTGGGCCGTCTGGCCGAGGTGTTCCCCCACGCCCCGCGCCTGGCCGTCACCGCCACCGCCGACGCCCGGACCCGCGACGACATCCGCAGCGAACTGCGCCTGCAGGGGGCGGCCGAGTTCGTCGACAGCTTCGCCCGCCACGAGCTGGCCCTGAACGCCGAGCGAAAGAAGGGCAAGGGCCACGACCGGGTCATCGAACTGGTCACTGAACGTCCCAACCGCGCCGGCGTCGTCTATGCCGGCAGTCGCGACTCCACCGAGAAGCTGGCCGAGAAGCTGATCGCCGAGGGCATCCCTGCCCTGGCCTATCACGCCGGCCTCGACAAGAATTTGCGGGCGCGCCGCCTGGAGGAGTTCCTGGAGGCCGAGGAGGCGGTCATGGTCGCGACCATCGCCTTCGGCATGGGCGTCGACAAACCCGACGTCCGGTTCGTGATCCACGCCGACCCGCCGGCCGCCATCGAGGCCTATTGGCAGGAGATCGGCCGGGCCGGCCGCGACCGCCAGCCGGCCGAGGGCATCACCCTCTACAGCTCCGCCGATCTCGCCTGGGCGGTGCGCCGGATCGAGGCCCAGAGCGCGCCCGACGAGGTCAAGGCCGTGCAACTGCGCAAGCTGCGCCAGTTCTACGCCATGCTGGAAGGCGTCACCTGCCGCGCCGCCGCCGTCCGCCGCTATTTCGGCGAAGAGGGGGTGGAGCGCTGCGGGGTCTGCGACATCTGCATCTCGCCGCCGACCGGCGTCGATGCGACGCAAGCCGCTCAGAAGGCGCTGTCGGCTGCTCACCGGATGGGCGGACGGTTCGGGCGCGGACGGCTGGTCGATCACCTGCTGGGCAAGACCAAGGACGTCACCCCGGCCGAGGCGACCATGTCGACCTTCGGCATCGGCAAGGAGTTCAGCCCGCAAGGCTGGCGCGACCTGATCGACACCCTGGTGTTCGAGGGCCTGCTGCGCGAGGACCCCAACGACGGCCGGCCCCTGATCGGCCTGGGCGACGGCGAGGGCGTGCGCCAGGTCTATCGCGGCGAACGACCGGTCTCGCTACGTCAGCAGCCGCCGACCGCCGACAGCCCCGGTCGCTCCGGGGCCAGTAAGACCGCCCGCAAGCGCCAGGCCCTGACCGTGCCGCTGGAAGACCAGGCGCTGTTCGAGGCGCTGCGAAGCTGGCGGCGCGAGGAGGCGGCGCTGCAGCACGTGCCGCCCTATGTGATCTTCCATGACGCCACCCTGGCGGAGATCGCCGCCGCCCGCCCCGGCACGCCGGGCGCCCTGGCCAAGGCCGGCGGCGTGGGTCAGGGCAAGCTCGACCGTTACGGCGAGGCCGTCTTGAAAGTGGTGCGCGATAACTAGAAAAAGCGCCGGGCCAGCAGGATCGGCGGGGAAACGTTTCATGGCGTCGTGTGTTACGATGGTCGGCGCCTCCATCCACGGGATTTCGCATGACCGACTTCACGATCAAGACTCCGGCCCCTAAGACCTCCGCCAAGAGCAAGGCCAAGGAAGGCGTGACGCGCGCCAAGGCGGCCGTGGAGAAGGCGGTCGAAACCGTCGCCGAAAAGACCGAGGTCGCCCGGACCTTCGCCGCCGAAAAGGCCGAGGTCGGCAAGACCTGGAGCCTCGAAAAGGCCAAGGCCGCCCATCTGGTCGCCGAGGAGCGCCCCGTCGCCCTGGCGGTCGGGACCTTTGTCGCCGGCCTGGTGTTCGGCTTCCTGCTGGCCCGCAACTTCGACCGTTAAGTCGCTTCTCTACAGCGTCAACCGCTCGGCGTTGACGCCGGCGGCGCGCAATGCGGCCAGCCGGGCGAAGGCCAGGGTCAGCGCCTTGCGTCGCGCTGGGGCCAGGGGCGCGACCGGCGCTTCGCGGATCACGGCCCCGCCAAAGCCGTCGGCGACGATCAGGCCAGGCTCCTCGGGCAGGATTCCCTCGGGAAAGTCCGGCGACACCGAGAAGTAGAAGGCGTCGCAATAGGGCGCGTATTCCGGCCATTTGCGGTCGATCCTGAAGTCCTCCAGCCCCGACTTCACCTCGACGATCAGCACGTCGCCCCTGGGCCCCAGGGCCATCAGGTCGGCGCGGCGGCCGTTGGGCAGGGTGACCTCGGCCAAGGGCGCATAGCCCAGCGAAACCAGGAACCGGGCGGCCCCGCGGGTCACCAGGCCCGTGGTCTCGGGCCGCGAAGGCCGAAGATCAATGACGACGTCCATGCCGGAACTTTGTTCCAGCTTTGTTCGTGGATCAAGAGTGCTTTGTAACCCTTAGCATCGAGACGTCGTAGCCCATCGCCTTGGCGCGATCCGTCAAAGCCTTCAGCTCGGCTGGCGTCGGCGGTTTACGGGTCAGCAGCCAGAGGTAGCGGCCGGAGCCCTCGCCGACGATGGACCAGCTGTAGTCCTCGGCATGGTCCATGACCCAGTAGTCGCCGAAAAACGGGCCGAAGAACGAGACCTTCAGCTTGGCCTTGGTCACGGGGTCCGCGACCTTGGCCTTTCCCTCGGCGATCTTGACCGGTCCGGTCGGGCCGCCCTGGCGGCAGGTGTTGAGCACCCTGATCAGGCCGTCCGGACGCTTTGAATATTCGGCCGTGACGCCGTCGCAGCCCTTTTCGAACCGCATGTCGTAGCGTGCGGCCTCGTACCAGAGGCCGGCATAGCGATCCAGATCAACGGCCTTGGCCGGTTGCGGCGGATTGGGATTGCCGCTGGGACCGCTCACGCAGGCGGTGGTCGCGGTGGCGGTCAGCAGGGTCGCGGCGATCAGGCCGGGAAGACGACGCATCAGGACCTCATGCCGGGGGCTGTTGGGGATATTCGAGCTTGGCGTAGCCAAGGGCCTTCACACGCTCCAGGGCGGTCGCCTTGGCGGCGGGATCCATCACCGCCTTGCGCGACAGCAGCCAGACGAAGTTGCCGCCGGGCGTGGCCATGATCGCCCAGGACTGGTCTTCAGCCCGGTCCAGCACCCAGTATTCCTGCTTCTTCAGCCCGCCCAGGAAGCTCATCTTGAACTTGGCGTTCTGCGTTCCGGCGACGATCGAGCCGGTGGTGTTGAAGGTCTTGGCCGCGCCGGACGCCGAGCCCTTGTGGCAGATCTGACGCACCGAGAAGCCGGCTTCGCCCTTGCCCGTGAACTCGGTGGTCGGCGCCTCGCAGTCGCGCTGGCCGCTGTTGGGGGTGCGGGCGATCTCGTACCATTTGCCGGTATAGAAGCTGGCCGCGATCGGCTTGGACGGTTGCTGAGCGGCCGCCAAGGCCGGGCCCGGCGCCTGGATCGCGAGCAGGCTCGCGGCGAGGAGGATCGGTAAAATTCGCATGTCGCCACCTTGCCTCACAAGGCGCCAGAAACGCAAAGCGCTCCGCCAGGGTTCCCTGGCGGAGCGCTTGCGGTCAGATCGGCGGCCTATTCGGCGGCGATCGTCACCGGCGTGACGCGGTCCTTGAAGTTGATGGCCTGCAGGTGGCGGATGCCCTCCTCGGCGATATCGTCGCCGACCATCCGGTCGCCCTCGCCGCGCAGCTCGTCGATATCGACGTACATGGCGTAGAAGGCCTTGGTGCGGTCGGTGATGATGCCGGCGTTCAGCAGCGTCTTGACCAGCACCCGGAAGATGTTGGTCTGCTCCTTCATGTTCTCCCGACGCAGGTCGTCGGTCATGATCTTCCCGTACTCCTCGACCACCTTGTCGGGATCCAGGCCGAACTCGGCATAGAGGTCCAGCTGCTGGTGCGGCGAGACCAGGTTGAACAGTAGGGTCTGGAAGCAGTGCGCCGCCCAGTCCTCGATGATCGCGTGCTCTTCGGGGCTCAGCTTGGGCACCGTGCGGTCGGCCCAGATCTTCCCGAACTTGTGGTGGAAGGCCTCGTCGGTCATCACCAGCTGCAGCATCTTCTTGCCCAGCGGGTCGTTGATCTGGGTGTAGAAGGTGGCGAAGGCGCCCATGGCCAGGCCCTCGACCAGCATCTGCATGCCGATGATCTTCTTGTAGACCTCGGGCGCGCCGATGATCTCGACTAGCAGGGTCTTCAGGGCGGGGCCGCATTCGACCGGCTTGCCCCAGCGGGCCTTGATGTACTTGGCGAAGGCCGTGACGTGGCGGGCCTCTTCGCGGGTCTGGTTGGCGGCGTATTCCTGGGCGCCCTGGTCCTTCAGCACGTGGCACAGCGACGCCGACAGGTTCAGCGCCCCCTGCTCGCCGTGCAGGATCGACGAGAAGCTGCGCAGCACCGACTGGTTGATGAAGCGGATGCGCTGCTTGGGATCGGACAGGTGGTTGGAGACATAGTCGGTCGACAGGGCGATCACGAGATCCTCGGGCACCAGGGCCTGGTTCTCCATGTCGAACGGCTCGTCGAAATCGATATAGGTCTTGTCCAGCGGATCCCAGAAGTGGTCGTGGGTCGCGGAAATGATCTTGTCGAACGCCGTGGAGCGGTTGTTGTAGCGGTCCAGTTCGAGCATCGACTCGAAGTCGTCCGGCGCCACCGCGTCGTACATGGCGTCCTTGGTGATGTTCTTGTCCGTCACGCTGGTCATCCTGGGGGGCTCCTCGCCTAAAGGGGCTGGACAGGACCCGTCTAACGCGGGTCTCTGGCCTATCTAAACACTGTCAACTCAAAGACCCGCCGGGGTCAAATTAAAAGTGACGACTGCGTCAGGTTCGCAAAAGGCCCGGCCCGCCTGGAGAAACTCAGCCATGGATCGCCTATGGGCTTGAACGTCTTCGTCCTGACCGGAGCCGGGATCTCGGCCGAAAGCGGCCTTGGCACGTTCCGCGACACAAGCGGCCTCTGGACCCAGTACGACCTTTCCGAGGTGGCCACGCCCGAGGGCTTCGCGCGCGACCCGGCCAAGGTGCGGGCCTTCTACAATGCTCGCCGCGCCAATCTGGCGAAGGCCGCGCCCAACGCGGCGCACGTCGCCCTGGCACGCCTGCAGGCGGGATTGGCGGCGCGGGGCGGGCGCCTGTTCCTGTGCACCCAGAACGTCGACGACCTGCACGAACAGGGCGGCTGCACCGAAGTGGTCCATATGCACGGACAGCTGCGGATGACGCGCTGCCATGGCTGCGACGCCGCCTGGCCCGACCTTGAGCCGCTGAGCGCCGAGGCCGCCTGCCCGGCCTGCGGCGTCGTCGGGACGGCTCGGCCGCATGTCGTGTGGTTCGGCGAGGTCCCCCTGTTCATGGACGCGATCGAGGACGCCCTGGAGGAGGCCGACCTGTTCGTGGCCATCGGCACGTCCGGCGCGGTCTATCCGGCCGCCGGCTTCGTGGCCCAGGCCCGGAGCCTGGGGATCCGCACCTGCGAGATCAACCTGGAGCCTTCCGACAACGCCCGGGCCTTCGACGAGCGGCGCTACGGGCCGGCGACCGAGGTGGTCCCGGCCTGGGTGGACGAGGTGCTGGGCGGCTAGGGACGCCATCCTGTTCCTTTCAAGGGGTCGACCACTTGCCCCCTACGGACCGCTTCGCGGTCGTCTTCCCCCAGAGGGGGAAGAGGGGCGGGTGCGGCGTCCTCCGCCCCCTCTGGGGGCGGACAGACCGCGAAGCGGTCAGGTGGGGGCAAGTGCTCACCGGCACGATCTGAACAGTCACGGCTCTACGACCTCGAGCTTGCGCGACGAGTGGCTGGGGAGGCGCGGAGCGGTCCGGGCCGAGCCCGGATGACCGTGTGTTTAGAGTGTGCGTTTCGGCTAGACCTGACCGCTCCGCCGAACCGTTCTTCTCAAGGGACGTCGATTGAGGGCCTGTT